>OJPM01001538.1_pt1 | contig 11383 bp, 8 predicted proteins | sample 1598471 | NCBI WGS metagenome assembly OJPM01 (sample SAMN03922484, study PRJEB24848) | human gut metagenome | isolation source: stool sample | host: Homo sapiens | place: Germany | collected 2011-05 | reverse complement strand
GCCGTGCCGCAGCTGCCGGAGCGGTGCTTAAGCCGCAAGGCGGGAATTGTGCGGTGTTGCCCCAAACTTTACTGGCGGATCATGCGGTAGCCAACGCCGATGTGGGTCTGGATATAGCGGGGGTGGCTGGGGTCTTCCTCAATTTTTTTGCGCAGCGTTGCCATAAATACGCGCAGGGACGGCGTATCCGATGCGGCCGGGCTGCCCCAGACTTCGTTCAGCAGATAGTTGTGGGTCAGCACTTTGCCGGTGTTCTTGGCCAACACGCAGATCAGCTTGTACTCAATGGGGGTCAGGTGAATCTCCGTTCCGCCGCGGTACACACAGCCTGCGGCATAGTCAATGCGCAGTTCTCCGTTCTCGTATATGCTGGCCTGGTCACCTGCGCGGGAAGTATCATACCGCACACGGCGCAGCGCCACGCGCAGCCGGGCCAAAAGCTCCTCTACGCTGAACGGCTTGGTCAGGTAATCATCTGCACCGGCATCCAGGGCGGATACTTTGTCGGTATCATCACTGCGGGCCGAAACCACCAGAATGGGCACGTTGCTCCACCCGCGAATCTTGCGGATCACATCAATACCGTCCATATCCGGCAGGCCAAGGTCCAGCAAAATTACATCCGGCCGTGCCGAAGCAGCTTCCAACAGGGCACCGGCTCCGTTCTGTACACGGTGGTACTGATAATTGCGGGTTTCCAGTGTGGTGGAGATCAGCCGTGCAACAGCCGGGTCATCCTCCACCACAAGGATCAGCGGTTTATTCATACAGGGTCACCTCAGTTCGCGGGAGTGTAAAACGGAAGCAGGCACCGTGCGGTGCAACGTTCTGTACATCGATCACACCGCCATGGGCGGCAACAATGGAACGGCACAAGGCCAGCCCAAGACCCAGCCCGCGGCGGCCATCGCTGCGGGTTTTGCCAAGGGTATAAAACATATCAAACAGCTTGTCCCGGCTTTCTTCCGGGATGCCGGGGCCGTCATCCGTTACGCAGATGCGGACAAATTTACCCTCCGGCGCGGCGAAAAGCTCGATGCGGGAATGTTCGGGGGTATATTTGATGGCGTTGTTGATGAGGTTCACCAGCACCTGCTCGATCAGCTGGGCGTCCATATCGGCCATCAGCAGGTCATCCGCCACGTTGGTCACAATGGTGTGGCGGGCGGCGTCATGGTCTAAATGGGTCAGTACATCGTCAAAAATGTCTTGAATCAGCTCCGGCTGAATGCGCAGGTTTACCTGGCCGTTCTCCATCCGGGTGATGGAAAGCAGATTTTCCACCAGATGGTTCAGCCAGTTGGCGTCCTCATAAATTGCGGCAGAAAGCTCCCGGCGCTTTTCCTCGGTCAGCAGGGGATTTTTCTCGGTCAAAATCAGCGCGTTGCCGGAAATGCTTGTCAGCGGGGTGCGCAGGTCATGGCTGATGCTGCGCAGCAGGTTGGCGCGCAGCTGTTCCTGGCGGGCGGCTTCCTCAATTTCGCGCCGGGCGCGGTTGGAGGCTTCTTTTTCCAGCGCCAGGGAACACACATCCAGGATGGATAATGCTAGATTGTGCTCATAGGTGCTGAACTCATGCAGCGCCGGGCAACTGCGGTAATCCGTCTGGGCGGGAGGGGGCAGAATCAGGGTTCCCGGTGCAATGTGCTCCGGTGCGGGGGCAAAGCAGACCGGGCGCTCCAACAGCTTGCCCAGCTGGGTGGCCGTTATCCGCAGAATGGTGTCAGGGTCCTCGGCCCCCAACAGGCTGCGGCTGGCTTCCAGCAGCACCTGCGAAGCATAGGCCTTGCGCTCGCTTTGGGCGGCCTGTACCTTGATACGCCCCGTCAGCGAGGAGCAGAGCAGCGAAACGCAGAGCATGACCACTGCCGTTACCATGTCGTCTGACCGGATGCGGAACTGCATAAAGGGGTCAATGAACATATAGTTGACCAGCATCACCGAGAACAGCGAAGCCACGACGCCGTACACCAACCCCGATGTAAAGACGTTGATATACATGACGCCCAGGATATAGGTCAGGATATAGTTGGAAGAAACAAAATCCAGCCGGAAAAATACCCAGCTTGTCAGCGTACACAGCGCAAGAACCAATGCGGTCAGGGCGCAGTCCCGCAGCCAAAGCAGGGCAGGTTCGCGTTGCGGCATGGGTGCAGGCTCCTTTCCACTACAGGGCAGGGAATGCGGCAAGGCGGCCCAGCACTGTATTTATCCTATGGCAACACCGCACAATTCCCGCCTTGCGGCTTAAGCACCGCTCCGGCAGCTGCGGCACGGCATCTGCGTTGCCAAAATGCTCGATAATACACAAAGTATTATCTGCGCTTTTGGCTTGGCATCTGCCGCACCTCGCTCGCCGTATCGGCACTTAGAATTATGCGGTATTGCCCTATTATAACATATTGCCGAACTCTTTGATACAAACGGAATAATCTTTATATAAATTTAATGTGGGCCTACCCGATCCGCGGCAGCCCCGGCACTTTTTTGCACGCTGGGCGGGGCATTGGTTGAAATCAGGCCGCAAATCGGTTATACTATTTTGTAATAATTGGATTGTTCTGCCCTGCGGGCGGTATTGCCATATAAAAAGGAGTGTTTTTACAATGTCCCATACCGTTATGGTGACCGGTGCCGATGGCTTTATCGGCAGCCATCTGGCCGAAGAGCTGGTAAAAAGCGGCGAGAAAGTGCGTGCTTTCTGCCTGTATAACTCGTTTGGTTCCCTGGGCTGGATCGATACCCTGCCCCCGGAGATCCGCAATGAAATGGATATCTTTATGGGCGATGTACGTGACCCCAACGGCGTGCGTACTGCCATGCGCGGGCAGGAGCGCGTGTTCCATCTGGCTGCCCTGATTGCCATTCCGTTCAGCTACCACAGCCCGGACAGCTATGTGGATACCAACATCAAGGGCACCCTGAACGTGCTGAACGCCGCCCGCGAGCTGGGCACCCAGCGCGTGATGGTTACTTCCACCAGTGAAGTATACGGCACCGCCCAGTATGTGCCCATTGACGAGCACCACCCGTTCCAGGGCCAGAGCCCCTACTCTGCCACCAAGATCGGCGCGGACCGCCTGGCCGAAAGCTTTTACCGCAGTTTTGACCTGCCGGTTTCCATTGTGCGTCCCTTCAACACCTATGGCCCGCGCCAGAGCGGCCGCGCCATCATCCCCACCATCATCACCCAGCTGCTGGCCGGCCAGCAGGAAATCAAGCTGGGCAGCCTGACCCCCACCCGCGACTTTAACTATGTCAAGGACACCGCCCACGGCTTTATGGCCATTGCGGACTGCGATGCCGCCATTGGCCAGGAAATCAACATTGCCACCGGCGTGGAACATTCCATCGGCGATTTGGCCAATGAGCTGATTGCCCAGATCAACCCCAGCGCCAGGATCGTCTGCGAAGCCGAGCGCCTGCGCCCCGAAAAGAGCGAGGTCAACCGCCTGCTGGGCGATGCCACCAAGCTGCGCACCCTGACCGATTGGAAACCGCAGTATACCTTTGAACAGGGCCTTGCCGAAACCATTGAGTTCCTGCGCGGCAACCTGGACCAGTACAAGGTCGGCCAGTACATTCTGTAAGGGCGGTTGTAAGGAAGTTTTATGCCAATAAAATTACAAAAGCTGCCCGCCGCTGTGCGGTGGGGGCTGGCTGTGCTGTGCGCCGCCGTGTGCGGCGTGCTGTGGGCCTATTACTGGCGGGTGTTCTTTGGGCTGGATAACCGTGTGTCCCCCCTGGTGGTTACACTGGGGTGTGCGGCCTTTCTGGAAGTATGTCTGCTGGCCGGGTATTGTGTGCGGCAGTTTACAAAAGGATTTGCGGCAAAAGGGGCCGTGTGCATCTTTTTGTGCGGGCTGCTGTTTGCATTTGCCAACCCGCCGCTGCAAACGCCGGACGAAGCCGACCATTACCTGCGCACCTATGCCATCTCCACCGGGCACTTTGATTTTGATGCTTCCCGCACCTACCCGGACGATGTGGCCTACCTGCTGGAAGCGTTCCCCGGTGCATGGGTGAATGCGCATACCTCTGCCGGTGTGGGCACTGACCCCGATACAGGGGCGAAAAAAGCCTATAACACCGCGGGCTATGCCCTGAAGCAATACGGCAAGGACGGCGCAGTGCAGAGCATGGCGGACAGCTTTGCCCTGTACCTGGCGCACGATGTGCGGGATTCTGTGCCGGACCCGGTCAGCGAGCCGGTCAGCTTTCTGGTCATTCCATTCCTGCCGGGCGCGGTCGGTATGGCGCTGGCACGCCTGCTGGGCTTTGGCGCGCTGGGCTGCCTGTATGGCGGGCGCATCGTCAACCTGCTGGCCTACACGCTGTTGTGCGCGTTGGCGCTGGCCAAAGCGGAGCGTTACCGCCCGGCCTTTGCGGCCATTATGCTGCTGCCGATGTCGCTTTTTATGGGGGCATCACTGAGCTATGATGCAACCCTGCTGGGCTGCTATTACCTGATGCTTGCCCTGCTGACCCGCAAGGAGTGGAACACCCAAACGGCGGGCATTTACACCGCCGCCTGCATCTTTGTCAATATCGCTAAACCGTACCTGAACCTTTTGTGGGTGCTGCCTATCTTTTTGGTGGCAAAGCGGGAATGGCACGCCAAGGGACGCCGCCCGCTGTGGGCGCTGGGCAGCTTTGGCGGTGCTATGGCCGTTACCCTGCTGACGGAATGGTACGGAACGGCGTTCCGCTATAACTATCCCATGATTGAGCGCCAGGGCGGCAGCACGGTAAACGGCGGTGAACAGCTGGCCTTTGTGCTGCGCAACCCTCTGCGGACCATTGCTGCGTACTGGGGAACCCTGGGAGAGAATGATTTCTTTATTGGGCAGCTCGGCCTGTTCGGCTGGAAGGACCTGCCCATCAGCTTTTTGAACCTGACCGGCCCGCTGGTGCTGCTGTTGGCCGCCCTGCTGGCTGCTGCGCAGCCAAAACGCGCCGATGCGTTCCCCACTCGCCGCCGCGTGGGCGGGGCGGCGCTGCTGGCGCTGGTGTACGCCGCCGGTGCCATGGCAGCCATGTATATCACCTATACCCCGGTGGGCATGGTGCGCATTGTGGGGCTGCAGGCGCGGTATTTCCTCTGCGTCTGGCTGGCATTGCTGCCCGCCCTGGCCGTGCTGCTGCGCAAAACCATCTGCCCCGCCATCACGGAAGAAAAGGCCGAAGCGGCCATCACCCCGCTGTGCGCCTGCTATGCCGTTTTTGGCGCTGTGCTGCTCTTCCAGCACTACTTTGTGGGGCCGGTGTACGTCGTATACGCGTGAGCTGGCTTACGCGTATATGAGAGAATAGTTAAAAAGAATAATGGCGGTGTGCCCGTGGCACGATCAAATCTGCGGTTTTTCGCGGCTTTTGCGTGATAGTCTGCGAATATAGAATCAGCCTTTATATGCTACCTTGCCCCAATTTTCTAAGCCGCCCACCGGGCGGCGGTCCACCAACATGATTCTCTATTATTTTTTAATTTCAATCCGGGAGGTGCTGTACCGTGCAGATTGTATTCGGCCTGCTGTTTTTGCTGTTCTTCTCCGCATGCTGTCTGTGCGTGGCGGCATGCACCCGGTTCGATGCCGCCCTGCTGCCGCTGCCCGCCTTGTGCGGGTCGGTCGTGGTGCTGTATCTGCTTTCCCTGCTGGGGCTTTTGCAGTTCGGCCATTTTATCATCATGGCGGTCTGGCTGGCCGGCGGGGTCTATTTTGGGGTGCGTGCCGGGTGGCGGGCTATCCGGCAGGCGCTGTTCAGCCCCGGCTTTTTGCTGTTTGTGGGCGGCAGCTGCTTTTTGTGGGTGCTGTTTGCTTTGCAGCAGCCCATGTTTACCCAGTGGGATGAATTTACCGCCTGGGGCCTTGCCCCCAAGATGGTGGCGGAGCGCGCTGCGCTGTATGTGGCGGATCCCATCAACCTGACGGCGAGCTTTACCTACCCGGCAACCAGCCTGGTTTCCTATCTCTTCCAGCGCGTACCGGGCCAGTTTTATGAATGGCAGTGCCTGGCCGGGCTGGATATTTTGTTCCTGGCCTGCATTGCCCCGGCGGCAGCCATGCCGCGCAAAAACTGGGCGGGTGCTGTGTTGGTGTTTGCTGCGGGCTTTCTTCTGCCGTTCTTTTTCAGCGTGGTTCCGGCGGGCACCCCATCCACCATGTACGCCAACGCCATGGCGGATACCCCCCTGGCGCTGCTGTTTGGCGGAACCCTGTGCCTGTATGCTGCGGCGGGCGGGCGCAAAACCGGCTTTTTTGCCTGTGCCATGCCACTTGCCGTGCTGACCATGACCAAAGATATCGGTTTTGCCTATGCCTTGATCGTTACGTTCCTGATCGGGCTGGATCAGCTGTTCGGTACGCCGCACCCGGATACAAAGCCTGCCCGCATTTTCGGCGTATCGCTGGCAAAATGCAGTATTCTGGCGGCGGTGGTGCTGGCGGTGTTTATCAGCTGGAACCGCTATACCGCCGCCGTGACCCCAACCGAAACCACTGGGGCCAGCGTGGGCAGCGCGGGCCTGAGCTATGGTGCTGTGCTGACCGGCGGCATCAAGCAGCTGCTGGGCATTGGGCGCGAAGAACGCTTTGCCCAGATCATGCAGAGCATGGGCCAGGCATTTTTGTACCGCCGCGTCTGTTTGGTGGGCGCGCCCATCATGGCTGTCAGCTGCATTCTGCTGCTGTTCACGGCGGCCTTTGTGGCAGCGCCTGCCGGTGCCGCACGCCGCCGCACCGTGGTTGGCTTTGTGGGCGGGGCGTTCTGCTTTGCCGCGCTGTATCTCTTCCACCTGATTTTGTACTTCTACAATTTCTCCGAGGCCGAAGGCTCCGCCTTGAAGGACTATGAGCGTTATATCGCGCCCTACCTGCAGGGGTGGATGCTGTACGGCTTCTGTGTGCTGGGCTTTGCGGTGGGGCAGGGCAGCGGCGCGGCGCAGCGGCTGGGCCGTGCGGCGCTGGGCCTGGCCGCTGCGGCAGTGCTGGGTATTTTTGCCTGGCGCGGTGTGCCCGCAGCCGGGTTCTGGACCAACGCCGACAGCCTGTACACCCTGCGCCGCGATGTAAAGAACCGCGCTGAAGCAATGAACACCGTGCTGGACTGGCCGGACCGCGTGCTGGTCATCAGCCAGGGCGATGATGCCACCCGCTGGTACTACTACAAGTATGAGCTGACCGCCAAGGTGGTCAACGGCTATGGCGGTACCTGGTGGGGCAACGATGATTATTCCAGCCGGTGGGACTCCGACTTTATGAACCTGGTGGAAAGCCTGAACTGGACCTTGTATGACTTTGAGGCGGTCTGCACCGCAGACTCTCTGACCGCCTATATGGAAGAAAAGCAGATCGACTACCTGCTGATCGACCGCGCGGACGACTATCTGGAGCGGGAGTTCAGCAGCCGGTTCGAAGGCGGGCTGAAAGCGAATATGCCCGCAACCCTCTACCGGTTTGAAGGCCGCAGCAAGCCTATCGCCTTTACCCCGGTGGCTGTGGCAGAAAGCGGGGTGGTACAATGAAAGATAAACGCCCAACCAAGCGTTTTGCCGCCCCCGCCCGTGCGGGCCGCCCGCTGCGCCCCCAGCAGTTGCTGATATTGGCATATGCCGCCGCTGTTATTGTGTGGCTGGTGTACGTGCTGGTGGGCAGCGCTGTGATGCTGAACCATAAAGCAGATGGCACTATGGTGACCCGCACCCTGACGGCGGATGACCTGGAATTTGAAAGCTTTGTCAATTATGATGACGATGAATGGCATACCGCGCCGGTGGATGAACCCGGCTGGTATCTTTCCACCGACAATGACCCGCACATCATCTGGCGGGGCGAAGCCTGGCTGGAAACGGTGGAGCTGGACGCCGTGCACTACCTGCCGCCCGGCAGCGCAGCATTGTATTACCTGCGCCCCGGCCAGACCGAGTACAGCGAGACCCAGAAAGTTTTTGCCCGCGTGAGCGGCGAAAACCAGTATACCTTTGACCTGGGCGGCCTTACCGTGACCGGGCTGCGCATTGACCCGGACAGTGTGGGCGGCGTGCCTACCAGGCTGGACGGCGTGGTGCTCAACCCGGTGCAGCCGTGGTACCTGCGCTTTGTGCCAAACGGCGGCCAATGGCTGCTGCTGTTGTTTGCCCCGGCTGTGGGGGCTGCATTTGCCTGCCTTGCCGTTGATGTTTTCCGCAAAAAGTAAAAAAGAGCCCTGTGGGGCGGTGCGCCCATGGCTTGGGGGCACACCCGCAGGGCTTTTATGTTGTATAAAATGGTGATTCTATGGAGCTGCTTTGCATCTTTGCCGCGCTGGCGGTGCTGTTTTTGTTCTGCGCGTTCCTAACGCTCAAATGTAACCTGCATGCTGCGCTGGCCCCGCTGAGCGCGCTGGGCATTGCCGTTGCCTGGCTGACGGCTGCGGGCATGGCAAACCTGCTGCTGCCCGGCACTGTGCTGCTGTGGGCGGTGTTTGCGGGCAGCGGCGTGTGGGCGCTGGTGCCCCACAAAGGCCAGCGCCCGGCCTACCGCCGCCTGGTTACACCGGGGGCGGTGCTGTTCTGGGGCATGGCGCTGGCATTTGCGGTATACTTTTTCATCCGCCAGCCGCTGGCAACCAAGTATGATGAACTCAGCCTGTGGGCTACCGCCGTAAAGGTGACCAAGGCGGATAACCGCCTGTATGCCCTGGCTACCCTTGGAACCCCCTGGCCCCAGACCCAGAACCCCGGCCTGCCGCTGCTCTCCTACTTCTTCCAGTTTTTGGGCCATTATGCAGACTGGAAGATCTATGTGGCGTATGATGTGCTGGCCGCCGCCGTGTTTGCCGCGGTGCTGGGCGGGCTGAACTTCCGCCAGTACCGCATTGCGGTGCCGCTGGCAGCAATCTGCTGGTTTGCCCCCTGGTTTTTGGCGGTGTATAACCATACGATCTATCTGGATACCACTTATATGACCGCCTATGGCGATGTGCCCGCGGGCCTTGCACTGGGCGGCGCTGTGGCGCTGTGGCTGGCGCTGCGCAAAACCGGCGGCCCCAAGTGGGCCGTACTGCCGGTACTGGCGCTGGCGGCCAACATCAAGGCCAACACCTTTGTGCTGTCCCTGGTGGCGGCGGGGCTGATGGCTGTGGATGCCTGGCTGTTTGCGGAGCACCCTTTCAAAAAGGGCCTTGCCCGCCGCACCGGCTTTGCCATTGCCTGCTTTGCCGCGCCCATGCTGATCTATTATTTCTGGAACATCCGCTATGTGGGCATTCTGGTTGCCAAAAGTGCCAGCGAGGGCGGCACCGGCGAAACCAGCGCCCCCTTGTCCGCTGTGGTCATCAATGGCATCAAGATTTTGCTGGGCCAGCCGGTGGAGGGCTTTTACGCCGAGCGCCAGAGCCAGTTCACCCAAGCCATGGCCGATATGGGCCACCAGTTCTGGACTTCGGATGGTCGGCTGAGCATGATCGGCCAGGGCCGCAATGTTGTGGTGCTGATTCTGCTGGTGTTCTTGGTGGCGGCCATCTGCGCCAGAGGCCGCCAGCTCAAGCTGCGCATTGGCTGCATTGGGGTGCTGTCCCTTGCATGCTTTGTGGGGTATAACCTCATGCTGGCACTCAGCTATGGCTTTATTTTCAAGCCGGATCAGGCCGTGGGGCTGGTGGATTATAACCGCTATATCTATACCTACTATATCGGCTGGTTCTTTATGGCGCTGGCCTGCTGGAGCACCGCCCTGCAAACCGCGGATGGCGAACAGAAAGCCCCGGCCCGCCGCTGGATTGCCCTGGCGGGCCAGGCCGGTGTTCTGCTGATGGCCGCCGCCATGCTGGTGCGGGTGAACGGCATGATCCTGCCGCAGCTTTCGGTGCTGGGCTTCTCGGATGGCGAATTCGCCGACCGCAAGACCGCCCGCGCCGAAGCTGACTGGCTGTGCAGCGATTACCTGAACGAAAACGACCGCGTGTTTTTTGTCAGCCAGGGGGATAACGGCGAACACTGGTTCTCTGCCGTGTTTGATTTTTACCCCGTCCTGGTGGATTACTCCGGCGTGGGGGCCACGCAGGAGGGCGGCGGCGGAACCTTCGGCCTGCCGGAGCTGAAACCGCAGGAGGAGGGCGTGAAGCAGCGCTACTACCACCCCTACACCGCTGAACGCCTGGATGAAACCGTGCGTGCCAACGGCTGTACGGTGCTTTACCTGCAAAAGATCGACGATATCTTTGTGCAGAGCTATCAGAACCTGTTTACCGACCATCTGGCCGCTGCGCAGGCGGGGCAGACCCTGCTCTACCGCGTAACGGATGCCGGGTATGAGCCGGTCACAATGCAGATGAGCAAGGAGGCGGCCCAATGAAAGAGATGACATGGAAAAGCCGCCTGAACCGACTGTTTGCCCATCGCTTTGCCTTGCCGGTGCTGTGCTGGTGCGCGGCGCTGGTGTTCTGGCTGGTGCAGGGTGCGGTGGCCTTTGCGGGGGACAGCTCCGCCAAGGCAAAAGGTACCCTGACTGAAACCTCGATCCCCATTGAAAGCTGGCAGCTGGCCGAGCTGACCTGGGGGGAGCCGGGGGAGAACAGCGCACCCCAGGGCCAGCTGATTACCACAGGCGGCGACCCGCAGATGATTTTGGAGGATGTATCCGGCCGCGTGGTGCGTACCGTGAGCTACAACGTGGAGTTTGACGGCGATTCCCGCGAAATGTGCCTGTATTACACCACAAAAACGGGGGAGCCCTACAGCCAGGACCGCCGCGTCTTCCCCAAAGTGCTGGCAGACGGCACCTATGTGTACACCCTGCCGCGCACCCAGATCGTGGCACTGCGGCTGGATCCCTGCAGCCCCGATGAAAACAAGACCGTGGGCCTGACCTTTACTCCGCAAAGCATTACCCTGAACGCCGCCAGCATCCTGCCCGGCGGGGCAGATTACTTTATCCCCACCTGGTACCAGCTGTTCGGCCTGATCGTGTACCCCGCCCTTGCCGCCGCCGCATTGGATTGGCTGTGGGCCGTGGGCAGACAGCTTGCCAAAAAGAAACAATAACCCGACAATAGCCTGATACAACAAAGCACCGTGCCGCAAGCAGGAGAACCCCCTGCATGGCGGCACGGTGTTTGTTGTTGGTATGGGTGAAATCAGCAAAAGGCATCCCCCAGCCGAGAGCGAATGTATTCCAGGAACGCGGCAAATGCTGGGGCATATTGCCATCGGGTGGTGCTGTCCTGGGCATTGTTCCCGGCCATGGTGGCCACCGGCACCGACAGGATCTTCGCCAACCTGTTCTGGATGGGGGTGATGATCTGGAGGAAATGAAAAGCGGGCTAAGCAGCCAAAAAGGAATCACAATGTTGAGGCAACACCGCACAATTCCCGCCTTGCGGCTTAAGCACCGCTCCGGCAGCTGCG
>OJPM01001530.1_pt1 | contig 11421 bp, 9 predicted proteins | sample 1598471 | NCBI WGS metagenome assembly OJPM01 (sample SAMN03922484, study PRJEB24848) | human gut metagenome | isolation source: stool sample | host: Homo sapiens | place: Germany | collected 2011-05 | reverse complement strand
AGATGGATAAGGTCAAGACCGGCAACACCCTGTGCGACCCCAAGCACATCGTGCGTCTCCACGGCATGGACTATGCCCAGCCCTGCTACAGCCGTGCCATCTCCCCCAAGACCAAGCAGGAGGTGGAGAAGCTGGGTACCGGCCTCAACAAGCTCAACGAGGAGGATCCCACCTTCCACGTGGTCAACAACGCCGAGACCCACCAGACCGTGATCTCCGGCGCCGGCGATATCCAGATCGACGTGCTGTGCTCCAAGCTCAAGACCCGCTTCGGCGTGGATGCCGAGCTGTCCGCTCCCAGAGTGGCTTACCGTGAGAAGATCCGCTCCACCGTCCGCAAGCAGGGCCGCTATAAGAAGCAGACCGGCGGCAGCGGCCAGTTCGGTGACGTGCATATCATCTTCGAGCCTCAGACCGAGCAGGAGGATATGATCTTCGCTGAGAACGTGTTCGGCGGCTCCGTGCCAAAGAACTACTTCCCCGCCGTGGAAAAGGGCCTGCGTGAGAGCTGCCTGCACGGCGTGCTGGCGGGCTATCCCGTGGTGTACCTGAAGGCGACGCTGGTGGACGGCTCCTACCACCCGGTGGACTCCTCCGAAATCGCTTTCAAGCTGGCCGCCAATCTGGCCTTCAAGGCCGCTCTGCCGGAGGCCAAGCCCGTGCTGATGGAGCCCATCGGTGAGCTGAAGGTCACGGTGCCTGACAACTACGTGGGCGACGTCATGGGTGACCTGAATAAGCGCCGGGGCCGCGTCATGGGCATGAACCCCACCGGCGACGGCGAGACCGTGCTGGAGGCCGAGGTCCCCATGGCCGAGATGATGAGCTACGCCATCGATCTGCGGTCCATGACTCAGTCCCGTGGTACCTTCACCTTCAACTTCGTCCGCTACGAGGATTGCCCCGCTGCGGCGCAGGAGAAGGCCATTGCCGAGGCCAAGGCTCTGGCCGATGCCGAGTAAAGCTGCTATAAAAATACGCCGGAGGACCCTCCTCCGGCGTATTTTCGCTGCCGCAAAAAAGTTCATGGAAAGTTTTTCTAAATGTTGCATTTGCAACTTATAATCCTCTGGATTCCGTGCTATACTTAGACCATCCCAAGGGGGGAACGCCCCCGGAGAGTAAAAAACCATCAACGAATGATAAAAATATGGAGGTAATGATTATGAAGAAGTGGGTATGTCCTGTTTGCGGTTACGTTCACGAAGGCGAGAATCCCCCGGCCGAGTGTCCGGTGTGCCACGTCAGCGGTGACAAGTTCACCCTGCAGGCAGAGGAAAAGACCTGGGCCGCCGAGCACGTGGTGGGCGTAGGCAAGGTGTTCGGTGAGGATGTTCCCGCTGAGGTCCGTGAGGAGATCATCGCCGGTCTGCGTGCCAACTTCGAGGGCGAGTGCTCCGAGGTGGGTATGTATCTGGCCATGGCCCGTGTGGCTCATCGTGAGGGCTATCCCGAGATCGGTATGTACTGGGAGAAGGCCGGTCTGGAGGAGGCCGAGCACGCCGCCAAGTTCGCTGAGCTGCTGGGCGAGGTGGTCACCGATTCCACCCAGAAGAACCTGCAGATGCGTGTGGATGCCGAGAACGGCGCTACCGCCGGCAAGTTCGAGCTGGCCAAGCTGGCCAAGAAGTACAATCTGGATGCCATCCACGATACCGTCCACGAGATGGCTCGTGACGAAGCCCGCCACGGCAAGGCTTTCGAGGGCCTGCTGAAGCGGTACTTCGGCAAGTAATTTTACAGGGAATTTCAGAGGGGAAGCGGATTTTTCCGCTTCCCCTCTTTTCCTTAAATCGTTTATTTACCTGATTCCACATGGTAGTTCTTATAGTCCCCCATTAGCTCCTCAGCATTCGGTGTTTCCGTTTCCCTGCGACGCTGTTTCTGTCTGCTGGTTCTCCTTCGATGTATTTTCCGTGTTCTGTCCCTGCGAATGATCTGTATTTTCCGTCTTGCCATTGTCGCAAGCCGCAAGGCTCAGGCACATTACCGCCGCCAAAAGCAGCGCAATCAGCTTTTTCATACGCTCTTTCCGCTCATTTCTTTTGAATACATGAAAAAATGGGACAGGATGTTCTCCTGTCCCATTTTGTTTGGTGCAGTTACTGCTCCTTGTGGTCGTCCCGGTTGCCGGAAACGGTATCCTTGGCCTTGTTGACTACATTCTCCACCATGTCGGGCTGGGTATTGGTATAGCTGCCATCCCGATACTGCTCACCGCCGAAGGCCAGGATCAGCTGGAAAATGAAGGGCAGCAGCAGAAGGCCGATACCGAAGCCGAACGCCCTGATTGAAGGCCTTGGCCCAGTCGATGTTCATCTTGATGACGAAATAGATGTTGTAGATGGGGATCAGCAGCAGAAGGAACTTCCAGCCGTTGCCGTACAGCTCCTGACACAGCACGTAGGTGTTGTAGAAGGGGACGATGCCCTCCCAGCCCTGACGGCCCATCTTCTTGAAGATCATCCACTCCGCCACCAGCGTCAGGATACCGATAATCAGTTCCAAAATCATACCATACTCTCTCCTTTTGTTTTTTTGCAGAGCGCACAAAATACACGTACGTCTCTTTATCGAGTATATCAGATTTTTTGCAAAAATCAACCGATTTCTTGAAAAACCGGCAAAAATTTCACTGCTCGCTCTGGGCCTGACAGAACTGCCGCCCGGCGTGGTCGATGGTATAGTTCTCCCGATAGATCAGCTGGCTGATGGGCAGCAGGGAATACCCCTCACGGGCCATGTGGTCCAGAATGGCCGGCAGCGCCTCCGGCGTGTGGAGGGCGGCGTTGTGGAACAGCACGATGCTGCCGGGAGAGAGCTTGGAGGTGACCCGCTGGCAGATGGTGTCGGCGTCATAGTCCTTCCAGTCCAGACTGTCCACGTCCCACTGGATGGGCTCCATGCCCATGGAGCGGATGGCGGAGATCACATGGTCGTCGTACTCGCCGTAGGGGCAGCGGATGAGGCAGGGGGTCACGCCGGTGATGGCGGCGATCTTCTCGTTGCAGGCGGTGACGTCCGCCACCACCTGATCGGCGGTGAGGGCGTTGTAGTGGTCGTGGTGGAGGGAGTGGTTCATGACCTCATGCCCGGCGTCGTGGAGGGCCTTCACGGACTCCGGGTACTTATCCACCCAGTCGCCCACCACGAAGAAGGTGGCCTTGACGTTGTATTTGCCCAGAATGTCGATGAGGGCCTGAGTGTCCTCGTTGCCCCATGCGGCGTCGAAGCTGATGGCGCAGACCTTCTCCTCCCGTTCCACCGAGTAGATGGGAAGCTGCCGCTTGGCGGCGGAGGCGCTGACGAAGCTGGGGCCTCCCACAGCCATGAAAATACCGGCGGCCACCAGCGCCGTCAGGATCAGCAGCAGCGTGCCACGGCGCAGCAGTAAGACTTTTCCCCGCATAATGCATCCCGTCCTTTCACGGACAGTGTATGCGCCCCACCCCTCCGGATATGAAAGAAACCGCCGCAGGAGATGCGGCGGTTTCTGAGCCAGCCAAAAGAGCGGGAACCTTTCGTCAACAGGGCGGAAGGGTGTGTGCGGGAAACCCGGAAGGGGTGTCCTACACGATGATGATCCCCATTTTTCAGAGCTTTTTGAAGCTCTGAAAGATGTCTCGCCGTGGCGAAAAGACTTTTTCGACACGACGGAACCGCCGCAGGAGATGCGGCGGTTTTCTTCCTCATAGCTCATCCTGTACCAGCGGCAGAGCCACCTGCGTGACGAACTTCGATTTGTCCTTGTGGTGGGGCGGGCCCTCCAGATAGATGTTGCGGCAGGTACCCTTCAGCTTCAGGCCCTGCTGCCTGGCGTAGGCCACCAGCCGCTCCCGAACCTCCGGGATCTCGTCATAGTCCCCGTGGAAGAAGAGGCACAGAGCCTCCTCCTCCGGCCAGTCCTGCACATAGGGGCCCTTGCTGCCATCCGGCACCGCCACACAGAAGTTGATGTCGTTGGGCTCGTCGATAGGGTAGTCGATGAAGTACATCCGCTTGGCGGAGTCCGTGCCGTACTGGCGCATGGCGGCGGGGATCACGTCCCGGAAGATCTCCTTGCGGTCCTCCACCGTAGGGGAGGGGCAGCGGTAGACGTACACCGTCTGGGCGGGGATGGTGCGGATGATGGGGGTATCGTTGCTGTTCTCCCGGACCCGCAGCTGCAGCTTCTCGATGCACAGGTTCAGCTCATCCCGCAGCGTTTCCAGCCGGGCGATGATATCCCGCAGGTCGGCGGCATCCTCGAAATAGAGCTTGATCTCATCCAGTGAGATGCCCAGCGTCTGCAAGCGCCGGATGGCCCGGATGCGGGTCAGGGTCTCCGGGGTGTAGTAGCGGTTCCCGCCGGAGCCGGTTTTTACGTCGGGCAGCAGAATGCCCTTGTCCTCATAGTTGAGGATCATGCGTCGGGTAATATGCAGGGACTTGGCCACCTCACCGATGGACATCAGACGGCTGTTGCGCTCACTCATGACGAACTCTCCAGATTTTGCCATATTTTTTAAAAAGTACTTGCATCGTACATTGGTGTACGGTATATGCTCAGTATACAGAAAGATGCAGGTCATTGCAAGTGGTAACTGCAAAATACAAAAGACCTGCCAGGGAGGAAATCTATGAAAAAGCGAATCGCCAGCGTACTGGTAGCGTTGGTGATGGTACTGAGTCTGGTCCCCAAGACGTCATGGGCGTGGACCTCGACGGTGACTACCCTCGAGCAGCTCAAAAGCGCCATGAGTGAGCTCTCTTACAACAATACCATCGAAATCGTTGTAAGCGGTACCATCGAAATCAGCGAAACTCTGAACATCAGACCCACCCGCACCACCAACGGCAGCATGGCTTGGTATGAGTATTACAACCAGCGTGTGGTCATCAGCGGCGCCGATGCCAATAGCAAGCTGGTGCGTGCCGAGGGCTTCAAGGGCAGCCTGTTCAATCTGACGGGTGAGCAGGGGTATAGCGGCGCAGGCGGCTCGGATCATCCCGCCTATGCCGCCCTGACCCTGAAGGACATCACCGTGGATGGCGGCGGCGACAAGACGGCTGCCACAAATCCTGCCATCTATGTGAGCCGGTACGGCACGCTGACGCTGGATGACGGCGCCGTGCTCCGCAACTGCAAGAGCCAGTATTACGCCGGCGGCGCTGTGGGCCTGTTTACCGGCACGTCGGAATTTGTCATGAACGGCACCGCCCGCATGGAGGATAACGAGGCCGATTACGGCGGCGGTGTGTATGTGGCGAATATACTGGCTGCCTTCACCATGAATGGCGGCACCATCGCCAATAACACCGCAACGAAGTACGGCGGCGGCGTATATTGCGAGGCCAACAAGCAGTATGGCTCCAACGACACCGCCAAGATCAACCTCAACGGCGGCACCATCACCGGCAACACCGCCGGGATCGCCGGCGGCGGTGTGTACTTCGGTGGTATGACCACCTGCAAGGTAGCCGGTACAGTGAATATCACCGGCAATACGCAGGGGGACGACAAGGCCGCCAGCAATCTGCACGTGGCTGCCTCGGCGGAGGATCAGGCCGTCCTTGCAGGCAATGTTTCCTCCGACTCCCGCATCGGCCTCAACGCCGATCTGATCCCCGCCTATCGCATCGTGCGGGGCTCCTCCGATACCAATGTGTTTACCAGTGACCGCACCAACTGCGCCGTCACGAAGAACGGGTCCGTCAGCTTCAATCTGGACCTGCTGGCCAATGAGGAGCACATCCACTGCGTGTGCCTGCAGAACCAGAGCTATGGTCCCTACCACGACCACGATAAGGACACCAAGTGGGTCGGCATCAGCAGCCTGAAGTCCGTCAAGAGCTACGGCTGCTACTATCTGCTCAATGATGTAACCACCACCGATGAGGGGTGGGGCAGCGATCTGGATGATGTGCGGATCTGCCTCAACGGGCACAATATCATTCTGGAAAACGGGTATTATCGCCCATACATTCATGTGACGAACTATCATACCCTGACCATCACCGACTGCGCCGAGGAGGCCGGTCAGATCACCCGCAAGAACACGGCGGATCCCAAGGGTACCTGCATCGTAGAGATCGACGCCGGCTGCAGATTTAATATGTTCGGCGGCGAGATCACCGGCTTGGACAGCTCCGAAAACAGCGCCCCTTACCCCACCGCTGTGTCCAACAGAGGTACCTTCAACCTCTGCGGCGGCAAGATCACCGGCAATAAGTCCCATGCCGTGTATAATGAGAACGCCACTATGAATCTGTATGGCGGCGAGATCAGCGGCAATGATACCACCTACACCGATGCTTCCGCCGGTGCTGCCGTTGTCCTGGTTTCCGGCTCCACCCTGAATATGAGCGGCGGCGCCATCAAGGATAACATCTCCAACACCCTCGGCGGCGGTGTATACGTCAAGGGCCTCCAGAGCCGCAGCAGCACGATGAACTTCTCCGGAGGCGAGATCAGCGGCAACCGTGTCAACAGCACCAATGACGACCTGGGCTTTGACGGCGGCGGCGGTGTGTATGTGGATCTGTATGCGACTCTGGACCTCTCCGGCACCGCCCGCATCTCCGGCAACTACGCCTGTGCGGTCGACTATAAGGAGAGCGCCACCTTCGGCGGCGGCTTCGGCGGCGGCGTGTACGTGGCGGGCACCTTCGACATGAGAGGCGGCGAGATCTGCGACAACTTCGCCGGTCTGGCCAACTATAAGAACAAATACGGGAACGATGATCGCCGTGGCGGCGATGGCGGCGGCGTGTATCTCTATTCCAAGAGCAGCTTCAGCATGAGTTGCGGCTCCATTCAGGACAACACCGTCGATGACCGTGGCGGCGGCGTGTTTGTCCGTGGTTACGACCATACCATCACCCTGTCCGGCCGTTCCATCATCCAGAACAACGTCGATAAGGACGATCAGGACAACAACCTGTATCTGGAGAACTCGTCGCAGCAGGTCAGCGCCAGAAGACTCAGCAGCGGTGCCGATATCGGCATCAGCAGCGGCAGGACCCTCGCCAGCGGACAGACCGTCCAGATCAGCAGCGACGCCTGCACAGGCAGCATTCAGTACGTCAGCGCCGACCGGGCGGGCTACGAGACCTATCTGAACTCTGAGGGCCTGATCTATCTCCGCCTCAAGACCTATCAGGTCAGCGTCACCCTGCCGAACGGCCTCACCTATAAGAACGGCGGCCGGCTGACGCAGGATTGTCTGGATCTGACGCCCATCACCATCAGCGTTACCGATCCCGACAATTACTACATCCCCGACGGGTACAGCGTGACTCTCAACGGCATCACCGCCGCCAAGGTCGACAGCTATACCATCCGTGTCACAGGTACGGCCACGGCGGATACCGCCATGACACTCACCGCCCCCACGGAGAAAACGGCCCAGACCCAGCCCCCCACGGGTCTCACCGTGACCCATCCCCAGAGTCGGACGGGCTACGGCCGCATCAACGGCACCAACAGCAGCATGGAGTATCGCCCCGTGGGCGGCACCAGATGGAGCCAGTGCGGCAGCGCCTTCACCTCCGCTCTGGCCGGCACCTATGAGGTCCGCTATGCGGCTACCGAGACCCGGAAGCCCTCTCCGTCCACTACTGTCACCCTGAACCAGTATCTGGAGACCATCCCGGTTCCCACGGTCTACGGCCCCTTCACCTATAACGGTGACTGGCAGTACGGTCTGCTGCCCGGCGAAGTCTACGGCTACGAGCTTGTGGGCAGCGGCTATCGAGCCTGCCGCGTGGGCACCTATACCGTTACCGTCCGCCCCGCAGCGGGCTTCAAGTGGAGCGACGGCACCACCGGCGAAAAGAAGCTCCAGTGGGAGATCGTGAAGCGCACTCCCGCAGCGGGCGACTTCACCTTCACCGCTCCGGAAAATCTGGAGTATGACGGCACCGCCAAGGAGGCCACCGTTCTCTGGAGCACCGGAAGCAACTGGACCATGGGCATGGGCTATTGGCCCGACAACACCTTTACCGTCATCTATAAGCAAAACGGCAAGGTCGTGGCCGCTCCCACGGATATGGGTACCTATCAGGTCTACGTCACCGTTCCCGGCAACGAGGATATCAACGCCGTCAGTGAATTGACCGATCCCAGCTGGACCTTTACCATCACCCACACCGGCAACCACCAGTGGGGCGATTGGCAGCACGATGACACCCAGCACTGGCGGTCCTGCGCCGTTCCCGGCTGTCAGGTGAAGGACTCTCTGGGCAGCCATGACGGCACCGCCACCTGCACCAAGAGAGCTACCTGCAGCATCTGCGGCGCTACCTATGGCACCAAGGATCCCAACCATCATGACCTGACCCATCACGACGGAACCGCCGCCACCTGCACCCAGCCGGGCAGCCTGGAGTACTGGCAGTGCAGCGACTGCCACAAGCTGTTCGCTGACGCAGCAGCTGCTCAGCCCATCACCGATACCGTCATTCCGGCTACCCACCACGCCAATGCCCAGCGCACGGCAGGCGACCCCGCCACCTGCACGCAGGACGGCTGCGCCGCCTACTGGTACTGCCCGGATTGCGGCAGCTACTTCGCTGATGCCGACGGCAAGCTGGACGAGAGCAAGACCTACACCGGCCCGGAGGATTTCTATCAGGAGGCCATGGGTCACAGCTTCACCCACTACGTCTACGACAACAACGCCACCTATGACGACGACGGCACGGAGACGGCTCAGTGCGACCACGGCTGCGGCCTGACGGAGACCCGCACCAAGGTGGGCTCTAAGCTCATCGACGAGGCGGCTCCTGCGGTGGAGGGCGTCACGGACGGCGGCACCTACTGCCTGACGGCAGAGATCACCGTTACCGACCCCAATCTGGAGAGCGTGACCCTCAACGGCCAGCCCGTGGAGCTGGTGGACGGCAAGCTCACCGTTTCCGCTGCCGAGGGCGCCCAGACCCTGACGGCCACCGACCGCTTCGGCAACACCGTTACCGTCACCTTCACCGTGAACGCCCAGCATACGGAGGGCGAGGGCAAGATCACCACCCCCGCCACCACGGAGCGTGAGGGCGTCAAGACCTATGCCTGCACCGTGTGCGGCCAGGTGCTGCGGACCGAGTCCGTGGCCAAGCTGCCCGCTCCCGCAGAGCCCACCACCCCCGCCGTTCCCACCGGAGACACCGGCGACACCGGCCTGTGGATGGGGCTGGCGGCCCTGTGCGGCATGAGCCTTGCAGCCCTGCTGCGTACCGGCAAGCGCAAAGAGCAGTAAACTCCCTATCACGCACCATAACTCCCTATAAAAAACCACGGGCCCTCCCCCCAAGTGGGGGAGAGCCCGTGGCTGGCGACACAAAACCAACCGGAGCCGCAAATCTCCGGCAGATCTTGTCACAGCTCTGTTTGGTAGGTTACAGACTGCGATGGTCGCTGAGTACCTGGAGCGGCTCCACCGAGGAGTCGCCCAGGTCGGAGGAGACGTTGACACTGGGGCGGAGCTCATAATCGCTGCCGCTTGTGCTTCGGGCGCCCTGCGTGGAGCAGCGGTCGTATTCCACCTTCATCACCGAGGCGATGGTGTGGCGGCCGTAGTCGTCCAACTGGGCATACTGATCCAGCAGCTGCTGGGTATCCTCCGTCAGATAGAAGGAGGCATCGCTGGAGATGGCCTTGATCCCCAGCGTCTGGCAGATCTGCACCACCGTATCAAAGGAGGAACCTCCGATGCCGTTGTGCAGCGCACTGTTGATGGTAGATAGGGGAATATTGACCGCAAAAGCAAACTGCCGCACACTCTTGTACTGACGGGAAATTTCAGTTTTGACGATTCTCGTTAAGTTATCCATAGTTTAGACCCTCTTTACAAATTTTTTCCATGTACGGGAGACAACTCCGATTGTACGTATTATAACACGCTTTTTTTCAAATGCCAATACTAAATAGTGAATAGTTTCTAAATTTTCAGCGGAAAAAACAAAATTTTACAGAAAAGTAATATTTTTGGAATATTTATGATAAAAAACAGGTGGGAGATTTCCGTGTAATGGAAAATCTCCTTTTATTTTGCTCACAGCTGTGCTACAATAATAAGCTGAAACAGAGAGGAGCGAACTATGAGGAAAGGTACTCACCCCCGCACGGCGCTGGGGCAAACGGCGGCGCAGATGATCCGCCGGTACTATCTCCATGACGTGGCACGGGACAGCGCAGCCCTGACCTACTACCTGCTGTTCGCCATTTTCCCGCTGCTGATCTTCGTCAGCACCCTGCTGGGTATTCTGGAGCTGGATGTGGACAGCATCGTCACCGGCCTGCGGCAGATCGTGCCGGGGGACGTGGCGGAGGTGGTGCGGGGCTATCTGGAATACGTTTCCGGCAACGCCAGCCGCCAGCTCATGTGGTTCAGTCTGGTGTTTTCCATCTGGTTTCCCATGCGGGCCACCGGCTGCCTGCTGCACTCGCTGCGCAAGGCCTTCGGCAAGGGCCAGCCCAAGAACATCCTGCTGGATCAGCTGAAAATTTTTCTCTTCGCCATCTGGCTCATGGTATCCATCGGCCTGACGCTGCTGATGATCACCGTGGGCCGCCGGGCGCTGTACTTTGTGTCGGGGATCATCACCGTACCGGACGGCTTCATCAACCTCTGGAGCAAACTCCGCTTCGTGGCGGTGGCGCTGCTGATGTTCGTGCTGGTGACGGTGCTGTATATGCTGGCGCTGGGCCGCCGATGCCCGTTGCGGGAGGTGGCACCGGGCGTGGCCGGGTCGCTGGCGGCGTGGATGCTGCTGTCGCTGGCCTTCTCCTATTATGTGGAAAATCTGGCACACTATACCCAGCTCTACGGCTCCATCGCCACCATTGTGGTGGTGCTGCTGTGGCTGTATATGAGCGGGACGGTGCTGATTTTAGGCGGTGAGCTGAATGCGGTGGTGCTGCACCGGCGCACCCAGCGCCGTCGTGCGGCAGAGGAAAAGGCGGCGGAAAAGGCTGCCCGGCCGACACGGCAGGAAGCTGCGGCGCAGAAGCCTTCCGGGTCGACGCAGCCGCCCCGACAGCCACAGCCGCCTAAACCGGCAGAGCAGCCGGGAAAGGCGGATCCGCCCAAACCGGCGGAGCCACCTAAGCAGACGCAGGGGCAGCCGCCGCAAGAAGCAATACCTCCGGAAAAAGAGCAGCCGGAACGACCGGGAAAGGAATAGTCAGGCTCATGAAGATCATCATTGTAGGAAACGGAAAGGTGGGCTACGCTATCGCCCGCCAGCTGGCGGTGGAGGGCCACGACATCACCATGGTGGACTCCTCCCCGGTGGCGCTGGCCCGTGCCGACAGCACCCTGGACATCATGTGCGTGGAGGGCAACGGCGCCAGCATCAGCGTGCTGGAGGAGGCCGGTGCCCGGACGGCGGATCTGGTCATCGCTGTCAGCAATCTGGACGAGACGAATCTGGTGTGTTGCC
>OJPM01001519.1_pt1 | contig 11494 bp, 10 predicted proteins | sample 1598471 | NCBI WGS metagenome assembly OJPM01 (sample SAMN03922484, study PRJEB24848) | human gut metagenome | isolation source: stool sample | host: Homo sapiens | place: Germany | collected 2011-05 | reverse complement strand
AGGCAGAGTGATATGATTATGTACGCTACCTGTCAGGCGGCATCTGACTATGACAGATTAAATAACAGTAATTTCCTAAGCAATTTATCCTGGTATCTTGAGAATGTTGAGCAGTGTGCACACGAGGTGACTATAGGAGATGATAACAATGTTAAAAAGGGGAAGCTTGAACAGATAAGCTGTTCCAACGCAATGCTTATAGCTTATCTTACAGATGAACTTACAGGACCTGTAAGATATCAGTTACAGATAACAGCACAGTATAGAATTGATAATTAGGAGGAAAGCAAATGAATAAAGACGGAATGAACCTGCAAAGATTTGGACAGGAAGGTGTAGGCAAGTTAAAGAGAAGCCATCTTTTACATTATATTGATGCCTCATTCGGAGGCACAGATCCAGTATGGTATCTGATAGGAAAAGACGTGGAGGATATGAGTGTGGAATTAAATCCGGATACAGAAACCAAGAAAAATATCCTTGATGAAACATCTGTACAGGATAATGGCTATGAGCCAAGCATAGAAGTAGATACATACTATGCCAATACAGAGGACAGTATATATCCAAAGCTTAAGGATATTGCTATGAACAGGCTTACAGGAGATGACTGTAAAACAAAAATTCTTGAAATCATCGTTGATAAGAAAACAGGACCATTTGATGCGTGGACGGAAGATGTTGTGGTTAAGCCTACAAGCTATGGTGGAAAGACAGGTGGTGTGGCAATTCCATATACAATAAGCCTTAATGGCAACAGAAAACAGGGTACAGTAACAATGAACGATAAGACACCAACATTTGCAACAGTATAAGGAGATATAAAGTATGTCTAATATGGAAAATTTATCATTTGATGAAGGTCTTAAAAGTTATAAGATAAATGGCGACCCGAACAGAATATTAAAATTTAATCCGGGAGATGTGAATATACTTACAAGATATAAGGAAGTTGTAAACAATCTTAATGAGATAGCAAATGAGCTTCCTGATGCAAAGATTAAGCCAGATGGAACAGCAGAGGATAATGCAGAGATAGTGGGAGCACAGCTTACAGCATTTAATGAGGCACTTAAGAAACAGATAAATTATCTGTTTAATGCAGATGTGTATGATGTTTTATTTGCTGGTCAGAGTCCGTTATGCAGGGTCGGCACAGGGCGAAAGCTTCTGTGTGAAGAGATAATTGAAAAGCTTGGAAGATTAATTGGTGATGAATGTGGAGAAACTGTTGACAATGTAAATCTTCGTGTAAGTAAGTATACTGCTGAGTACGAAGGTAACAGGGGGTACCGCAGAAATAAAAATAAGCAGTATAGGAAGAATAAAAATTACAAGAAACAATTCTACGGGGTGTGATTATGAAGGGGCTTCCAACCGAACTTGAGGTTAATGAAAAAAGATATAGGATACGGTCCGATTACAGGGATATATTAAAAATAATACAGGCTTACAATGATCCAGAGCTGGAAGAAAAAGAAAAGTGCTATGTGGCATTAAAGATATTATATATAAACTTTGAAGGTATCCCAGAAAAAGATATAGAAGAGGCATACAGGAAGGCTGTATGGTTTATTGACTGTGGTGAACAATACACCGAAAAGACTGCACAGGAATTGCGCTTGATGGACTGGGAACACGATGAGTCTATTGTAATTCCGGCAATTAACCGAGTGGCTGGCAGAGAAGTAAGAACAGCCCAATATATACATTGGTGGACGTTTATCGGCTTATATATGGAAATTGGAGAGTGTGTGTTTAGCGAGGTTGTATATATAAGGCAGAAGCTGGCCAAACACGAAAGGCTGGAAAAGTATGAAAAGGTCTTCTATAGAGCTAATAAGGATATTATAGATTTGCCAGTAATAAAAGATAAGGAAGAACTTGAAGAGGAAGAGTTTATTAAAAATATGTTTGGTTAGAGGACTGTATGACAGCCCTCTATTTTTGTATGGAGGGCTTAAATGAGTGATGATGAGAGAAAGATAAGCTTTGATACTGGGATTAATCTTGATGGCTTGGAGAATGATACAAAAGAACTTAAGAGTATGGCTAACGATATAGCCAGAACAATTGAAAATATGGGAAAAGACATAGAAGATAATGTGTCTGGCATAAGTATGGAAAACATACAAAATTCTATGGAGGACCTTACAGCAGAAGCAATAAAGTCAGCTCAGGCAATGTTAAAAGTAAACCAGATGATTAATAAGCTGGACGATGTTACAGGTCCTAAAGCTATATTGGATTCTATTAAAGAATATGAGAAAGAACTTGAAAAGCTTCAGGAAAGAATGGCTGGTTATTCCCAATTTGATATAGATGGACAGTCAGATGTTTATAAGCAGGATAAGGAAAGTATAGAGGAGTTAAGAAATTCCATAAATGCTGCAAAAGATGATTTAAGAAATTATTATATGCAGCAGGAAGCAGAAAAAATAGCAATTGATAATCTGAAGCAGAAAGCAAAGGATAAGGCAGCCGCAGAGAAAACAGCGGCAAAGGAGGCAGCAGAAGCTGTAAAACAGGCAGCAAGGGATAAGGCAGCCGCAGAGAAACAGGCAGCAGAGGAAGAAAAGCAGGCACAGAAAGAGATTGCAGCCGAGCAGGAAAAATCTATAGCAAGAAAGAGAAAGCTAGGCAGTGTTTGTAAAATGCTTGGTTCTCAGATAGGAAAGGTTGCAGGGAAAGCAATTGGAATGTGTGGTGCAATGGGCAAAGCCGATAGCAGAACACAAAAGCTAAGTGGAAGCTTAAAGAAATTAGCGGGCATTGCAAAGACAGCGCTTGTATTTAATGTTATAAGAAAAGGCTTAGATGCCTTAAGAGAACAGTTTGGAACAATGCTTAAAGCTAATGCTGAATTTAGTTCCTCGCTGGCAGTTGTTAAAGGTAACCTTGCAGTAGCTTTCCAGCCAATATACGAAGCGGCTATGCCATATATTAATATGCTTATGCAGGGGCTTAAGACACTTACCAATCAGCTTGCAGTATTTACTAATACGCTTTTTGGAAAGACGATAAGCGCAAGCACACAAGCAGCTAAAGCAATGAATAAACAGGCAGCGGCGGCAAAGAAAGTGGGAAAGGAAACACAGAAAGCCGTAGCCAATATTGATGAGTTTAATATATTGTCAGATAATAGCTCATCATCTGACAGTGGAACAGCAATAAAATATGATGTAACAGAGTCTGCGGGAGCTTCTGATTTTGCCAATATGATAAAACAGGCTTGGGAAAATCAGGATTTTACTGATGTGGGTGTTCTTATAGGACAGAAAATAACTAATATGTTGCAAGGAATTAACTGGGACGAAGTGTATAGTAATGCTTCAAAAGTATCTATAAGCTTTGCAACATTTTTTAATGGTCTGGCAGATGGAATTGACTGGAATGTAATAGGTCAGACAGTTTCCGGAGGAATTAACACAGCGCTTATATTTGCAGATACATTTTTAACTAATTTTAATTTTCTGGGTTTTGGAGAGAAGATTGGAAGTGGACTTACATCAGCTATATCAACAATACAGTGGGATTTATTAGGAAGGTCTTTAGCAGATATTCTGAATGGAGCATTTGACTGGGTATATGGCTTTCTGTCCACATTTGATTGGACGCTGCTCGGTTCATCGTTAGCTTCAAGTATATCTAACTTTTTTAATACAACTAATTGGAGAGAGCTTGGAGTTGATGTATCCGCTCTTGTTATTGGGATTGTAGATATGCTTACTGAGCTGCTAAGAGATACAGACTGGCTCGGTGTTGTAAATGCTGTTTTTGATGTTATAAAGGGTATTGATTGGGGTGGAGTAATAAGATCCTTAATAGAATTAATTGTAACGGTATTTCTTACACTTCTTACATTAATATATGATGTTGGAATCAATATAGGAGAAATGCTTATAGAGGGACTTAAAGACGGAATTGTAAGCCTTATTAAAAATATAGGGCTTTGGCTTTATAACAATTTAGTTAAGCCAATCATAGATGCCGTATGCAATTTCTTTGGAATACATAGTCCTTCTACAGTATTTTCAGATATAGGACAGTTTCTTATAAAAGGACTGCTGAATGGGGTATCGGGTATGTTAGGTTCTGTAAGACAGGGCTTTAACAAGCTGGTAGATACGATAATAGCGCCATTCAGAAATCTGGGTGAAACTCTGAAAAGTATATTCAGTAATGCTTGGCAGCGTGTATTAAATATTTTCTCGGCAACAAGTTTTGCAGGAGTGGCTTCTAATATTGGTGCAACATTTAAAAATATAATTAACAGATTGATATCTGGAATAAATAATGTGGTTTCAAAGCCATTCCAGACACTTGGGAGTGCATTTGCAACACTCAGAAAAGTTAATATTTTAGGAGGTCACCCATTTGGATTCCTGCCTAATATACAAGCCCCACAGATACCATTTTTGGCAAAGGGTGCTGTTATACCAGCTAATAGTCCATTTGTGGCTGTATTAGGAGACCAGAGGAGTGGAAATAACATAGAAGCTCCAGAAAGACTTATAAGACAGATTATGAGAGATGAACTTGCAGGGCTGACAGATAGACAGAGAACAGAGGTAGTTGTATCTCTAAAGGGAGAGATGGCTAAGTTCTTCCAGGCATTTGTAGAGGAATACAAAAAAGAGCGAGATAAGACTGGCAAAGATCCTATTTTAGGAATATAAGGAGATATTTATGGCGAAGTTCAGACCTATTTTAATATTGGCAGGGGTAGAGTTACCCCTGCCTGATTCATATTCACAGACTATTGCAGATTTGAGCAGTACACAGACAGGAAGGACACTGGATGGAAGGGCACACAAAGATGTTATAGCAGTTAAAGATACTATCCCACTCAAGTGGAGCAGACTTGAGTGGGAAAAGGCGGCAGAAATAGCAAATGCAGTTGACGGCATAGAATATGCGGTGATGCAGTATATGGATGTAAGAAATCCATATGAGATGACAAAGACAGAAGTGTATGTCGGAGACAGGAAAGCTGAGTTCGTGGAAGCTGGTACAGACGGAAAGGTTTATTGGAGTTTAGAGTTCAGCAGAATAGAGGTATAAGTATGTTAAATGTAGAAAGAAATGGAAGAGACAGTGCAAAAGTTGAAATACATCTTGTTGATGGACAGCTCATATATGCAGATGAAAAAAGAGTGATGAGTGATGGCATAAAAATTGAAGATACATCAAGTGAAAGCAGCAATTTCAGTATTGGCTTTGTAAGCTGTAAAGTTCTTACATTACAGCTTATGAATTATGATCAGAATTATAATTTGAATAATTGCACCGGTGCAACAGTTATTCCATACATAATAAATGGTGGAAAAGAGTATAAAAAGGGGCAATATAAAGTTTATTCAAGTAAATACGATAATGGATTGCTTAATTTAACCTGTTATGACAATGTGAGAGAGCTTGATAAAAGCATAGATGCAAGTAAATTTACTTTGCCTTGTACATATGCACAGGCATTAAAAACAGCAGTGGAAAGCTGTGGACTTACATTGGCAAATACTAAATTTACTAATTATGATTTAATGCTTACGGAACTGGATAACAGCATATCTACATACAGGCAGTTAGCTGGATATATAATGCAATGTGCCGGCAGTGTGCTTAAGGCTAATACCGAAGGCATTATAACAATAAATGATTATAAAAAGGTGTTCAAAAGCGGAGATAATCTTGATGGCGGTAATTTAACAAATTATAACTCTGGGGATACAGCAGACGGTGGTAATTTTACTGATTATAACTCCGGAGATACTTTTGATGGTGGAGCTTTTGGAGACAGAAAAGATATAGAGTTTAAGTATGATATATCAGATTTAACAGCCGCTACAGAAGATACAATAATTACAGGAGTGGCCGCAACAATAAATGATGTAAGTTATATTGTGGGTACAGAAGGCTATATATTAGAGATTTCTAACAATCCTCTGATAAATGAAGATAATGTAAATAAAATACTGACAGCTTTAAATAATAAATATAAAGATATGAGGTTCAGGCAGTTAAGCGGAAAAGTCAGGTCGGATTTCAGACTGGAATCTATGGACCCATTATGTGTTGAAGACTATAAAGGGAATGCTTATGATTGCTACCTGACAAGGCTGACATATACAATTGGTGATTATACAGATATTAGCTGTGATTGTCAGACAAAGGAGGAGACTGAAATGTCAGGCAATTCTACAGTTACAAAGATATTAAAGATGGCGGATTCCAGCGCAGATAAGAAAGTTGAGAAAGAGAAGAATACAAGGGAGAAGGCACTTGCAGAGCTGACAGAGAAACTTAATAAAAATACAGGTTTATATTTTACAGCACAGGAAGCAGAGGGAGGAGGATATATATATTATACACACGATAAAAAGACACTTGCAGAAAGTACATTTATAACAAAGTGGACAGCAGAAGCAATTGGAATAAGTATGGATGGAGGAAAGACATATCCATATGGATTTACTGTTACTGCAAAAGTAATTATGGATATAATTGCTGCTAATAAAATATCTGCAACGTATATAGATGGAGGAATATTAAGACTTGGAGGACAGGATAATATACACGGTACAATAAAATTATTAAATGCACAAGGAGAGCAGATAGGTACTTGGGGAGAAAATGGGGTAGATGCACAAAAAGGTTATATTGGTGGCTGGAGAATAGAAGATGGAATGTTAAAAAGAACCACAGAAGCATATATTCCACCAAATAAGAAAGTTTTAGATACATTGTCATATGTAATTAGAGCAGATGCAGCAAATACATTAGATAAAAATCTGTACGATTTTAATGGCAATGGTCAAATAGATATGTATGATTTTGTATATGTTAAAAGGGTGCTTAATGGACTGACGGAATTTAATAAAAACACCTGTGCTATTGCTAAGACAAGTACAGTTACAATAACTATAAATCCATACAGCACTAAAGAGATGATTTCAGTGTATGGAATTGACATGTGGGGGCAGGAAAGAAAAACAATAATGGGAATACAGGATTTACGGATAGATAAGGTAAAAACTGACAGTGTAGAAGCTGGAGAGTTTAAGCTCAATAAAGATTATGAAAATTCTGATACAGGTGGAATTAATAATGTAATGTTATTCGGAGAGAATAGTAAATCTTATATAGGAAGCCAGAATGGTACAGCAATTCTAGGAAATTCAGAAGGATATGAATTGAGATTGCAGACAGATGGCAATTTAGTTTTGTATAACACAAGTGGCGTAGCAGTATGGAATTCAGGAACAGCAAGAGGATAAGTGAAAGGAGAACGATATGGGAATATATGTAAGAAGAGGAATGGAAGCAGATTTTGACCCTGAGAAGATGAAACCGGGTGAATGGGCGGTAAGTATTAATAGTGACAGAAAGAAGCAGAAAATATGGATGTGCTTTGCACCAGGTGTTGTAAAGAGAATGGGAACATATGAAGACTTTGCAGACCAGATAGAAGAAGCAACAGATGAGATAAAGCAGAAGTACATAACAGTTTTTAATGAAATTTTAAAACAGATAGAAGATGATAAAAATGTTGCAGATGAGGAATATAAATACATTGTGTCATTTAAGAAAGCTTTGGACGATACTTACATACCTCAGATGACATCTTATGCCAGTGCGGCGGCTAACAGTGCAAAGGCAGCGGCAACCTCAGAGACAAACGCAAACACCTACAAGACCAATGCGGCATCTAGTGCGAGTGTGGCGGCAAGCAGTGCAAAGGCAGCGGCAACCTCAGAGACAAACGCAAACACCTACAAGACCAATGCGGCATCTAGTGCGAGTGCGGCGGCAAGCAGTGCAAAGGCAGCGGCAACCTCAGAGACAAACGCAAGCACCTACAAGACCAATGCGGCTTCTAGTGCTAATACAGCGGAAACTGCAAGGACAGCGGCAGAAACTTATAAAAATAATGCACAGACATATATGAATAATGCCAAGAGTTATATGGATGCGGCCAAAACAGCAGCAGCTTCCATAACAGGAGCATTAAAGCCTAAAGGAACAGTTACGTTTGCTAATCTTCCGAATATAAGCAGTGTTGAAACTGGTGCGATGTATAACATCAGTACAGCATTTACATCTGTTGAAAAGTTATTTAAAGATGGCGGAAAAATACAGTACCCAGCGGGAACTAATGTGTATAAAACGGAGGATGGAATGTGGGACTGCTTAGGTGGAGAACTAAGCGACTACTTGATGAAAGCGGATATTGATACAGCGGTAGAGGAAGCAATGCCAGATTACACTACAAGTTCAAGTTTGCAGGAATTGGTATCCGGAGAGAGTGTTAAATCTGCATTGGGAAAGATAAAAACAGCGGTTAAGAATGTCATAACGATAGTTAAATTACTAGGCAGCACCGACATAAGTAAAATAGGGAATGGGACTGTGACTGGAGCGATAAGTAATCATGCTACTACAATTAATAATGTTATAAATAAGCAGGCAACGGATTTAAGGGGTGTTAATACAAAAATTGATGAAGTTACAATGACAGCTGCGGCAAATAAAAAATTGTTAGGGAGTACAAGTATAAGCGGTATAGGTAATGGAACGGTTACAGGAGCAATAAATACAATTAATAGCAGTATTGGTGTAATAAACTTAGGATTTGATGATACAAAGGCAGACTCCTGGAAAGAGTTAATGGATAAAAAAATACAAATAATAAAATCTCAGAATAAAGATGGTGTATTTCTAATTAAAGGCGGTTGGAGTGGAAGAGAATACGGAATTACTATAGGACAGAGCATAAGTGGAGATGTTTTAGTATTTGATTTTTCAACAGATGCCATTTATGTAGGTATAAAGATGGGTACTTGGACATATGCAAACTATAGAATTTATAACCCGTCCGCTTATTAATATTATTTTGAATTCTAGACATAGCTACATAAGTAGTTATGTCTATTAATTATACACTTTTTGCACTGTATTATAGTGCTTTATAAAACATAAAATCAGGGAGAAAAAACAATGAAAATGATTAGAGCACCTAATGTTAAAGTGAATATTAATTAAAGAGTATATAAAATTCTAGGAGGAAAGAAAAAAATGACAACTTTAAAATATATGTATGCGGAAGCTGCACACGACAAATTGATACAGCTTGTTATAATAGCAATAATAGCAGATACAGTCTTTGGTATGTTAAGAGCAATTAAAGATCACGATTTTAATAGCTGTTTTGGAATTAACGGAGCAATCCGAAAATGCGCAATGATTTTATCTATAATATTGCTTGTTATTGTCGATTATATAACACAATTTAATTTAATAGGTTTCTTGCCTGAGGAAGTAAGACGATATATTGGAGAAAGTATTGGTATCTCCGGATTTTTTGAAATTTTATACCTAACCTATGAAGTTGTTAGTATATTAAAAAATTTGGTTCTATGCGGACTGCCTGTTAAAAAAGTATGGCTGTATGTAAAGATGTTTTTAAGCAAATATACAGATGAGTTACCAGACGATGATGAGCTTGCAGATATGGCCGGTAAAGCAGAATTAAGCAATGAAAAATATATTAGTTAGTAAGCACACGTAGTTGATTATGTGTGCTATTTTTATGCGCACATAGCGGAAATATATAAAAGAAAGTGAGAAATAAGACTATGAAAAGAGGAATAGACATAAGCAGACATCAGGGAAACCTTGATTTTGATTATATTAAGGAGAATTTTGATTTTGTTATAATTCGTTGTGCCTATGGCAGCGACTTAAGCAAGGATGACAGCGAGTGCGGACAGTGTGATTCTATGGCACAGACATATATAGATGAATGTGAGAAGAGAGGTATTCCGTATGGACTTTATCTATATCAGTATGCTGGCAATAATGATGAATCATTAAGTGAAGCTGCACACATACGAGAATGGTATAACAAGTGCAATCCAGTTATGGGATTGTACCTTGATATCGAGGATGCAGACGGATACAAGGCTGAAAATGGCATTGATTACCATTATACACAGGAACTTGCACTTGTATGGCTTGATGCATTATCAGACATAACTGCAAAGGGTATATATGCAAGCCACAGTTGGTTAAATGATTATATGAACGTAGATGAACTTATAGAGCACGGTGCTCTTATCTGGGAAGCTCATTGGAATGATGATGGTGAGATCTGTGAAGATAAATTTGCTATGTCGCAGGAGTCTAGTGACTATTATTTAAACGATGGGACAAGAGTAGATTATGACATTATGCATAATGAAATCTTTGATGCACTTACAAAGGCAAATGAATATGATCATAGAAATGATGATATTGATGATAATACTGATGAAGACAATAATGTCGGCACTGATGAGACAGATACAGAGCAGTTACAGCATCAGATAGGGGACTATGTTGAGTATAATGCAATATATGCTTCATCAACATCAGAATCCGGACTTACACCATCAGAGGGATTTAATAGTGGAATAATTACAAGGATTATTCCTTGGGCGGTCAATCCTTACTTAATAAATAATGGAACAGGTTGGGTCAACGATTGCTGTATTATATCAAGCGGCAATTCTAATGATGAAGGCTGCGATAATGTAGATATAAAAGTTGGTGATAAAGTAAGAGTTATTCTTAATGTCGATTATGACACTGACCGAGCATTTAACCTTTACTATGATGAATATGATGTTATTCAGATTAATGGTGATCGTGCAGTAATTGGTATTGGCAATACAGTAACAAGTGCAATAGATGTACATAATATCGAAAGAATATAATGCTATTGTATATTTAAAAACACTATGATAATATACCTATATAAATAAGAAGGGAAACTGTATACCTTATTGAAGTATGGTCCACCATATTGACTGATTATCATAGCCGCCAGAGTAGGGTTCGTCTGTTTTATTTTAATAGGGTATTCAAGTCGCTTTTCATAATTCCACATATCAGCAGCCCTCCATTTCCCAAGGCATTGGAGTTGCTACCCACATCCAGTAATTGTCGTTGGAAATGTGTAATTTATCGAGAGGTCCATAATAATCTGCGTACTGTGTCATATAATCGCAGTATTTATCTTTAATCTGTGCATAATATTCAATTGCTTCAAGGTCATCGGGGTGAGTATCAAGGTAGAGATTGACTTCTGTTAGTACAAATCCCAGTTCATAAATATTCTGCATAAGCCCACGTTTGTCGGCTGTTAAAGCACAGCTGGACTGTCTGGTTGGAGTGAGGGCACTGTTGGAATTGCCGCTGTTGCACAGATTGTTATTGTAATTGCGGTTGTTATTACAGCTATTATTAGAATAGCCATTATTGCAATTCTGCTGGCAATTGCAGGAAGACCTCTGGTTCATAGATGGCTGGTTAGTCATATTATTCATACTCTGCCTCCTGCAAAAGGTTTGGATAATACAGGAAATAAAGTTCCACATTTAAGGGCTTTGCAAGGGTCATACAAATCTCCCCATTTCTGCCACGGTACATAACACATAGCAATCGCCCACGTATTCTG
>OJPM01001501.1_pt1 | contig 11579 bp, 7 predicted proteins | sample 1598471 | NCBI WGS metagenome assembly OJPM01 (sample SAMN03922484, study PRJEB24848) | human gut metagenome | isolation source: stool sample | host: Homo sapiens | place: Germany | collected 2011-05 | reverse complement strand
CGCTAACAATAGCGCCTGTAGCCTTCACTGTTTTCACGATCTTTTCAGCAGACTTATCCACCAAGTTGTGATCGTATGATTTCAGTTTAATTCTAATTTTTTGACTCATTAGATTGTTATTTATAAAATGATTAAAAAAACATATAAAGTGGGGCCGGATTAAGAGTCATTCGCTAACCCGTTGCCCCAAATTATTCTTTATTATACTAAGTCTACACGACCCTTCACTTCTTCAAGTACTGCCTTAGCAATTGAGCTAGACACCTGAGCATGATGGTCATAAGTCATAGATGAAGTTGCACGACCAGAAGTAATAGTACGCAAAGCCGTTACATAACCAAACATTTCAGCCAAAGGCACTTTTGCTTTAACAATACGAGCACCTGAACGGCTTGATTCCATACCTTCTACCTGACCGCGACGTTTGTTCAAGTCACCGATAACATCACCCATGTTTTCTTCGGGAGTTACAACTTCCAATTTCATGATAGGCTCAGTCAATACAGGACCCGCTTTAGCACAAGCGTTTTTGTAAGCCTGAATAGCACAGATTTCAAATGACAACTGGTCAGAGTCAACCGGGTGGAATGAACCATCTTTCAAGACTACCTTCAGTGAATCAAGCGGATAACCTGCCAATACACCATTCTTCATTGCAGTTTGGAAACCTTTCTGAACTGACGGGATAAATTCCTTAGGAATATTACCACCCTTCACTTCATCGATAAATTGCAATCCACCTTGAGTAAAGTCTTCATCAACCGGACCAATTGCTACGATAATATCAGCGAATTTACCGCGACCACCGGACTGTTTCTTATAAACTTCACGCAATTCAACAGTTTTTGTAATAGCTTCCTTGTAGTTAACCTGAGGTTTACCCTGATTACATTCTACTTTAAATTCACGTTTCAAGCGGTCGATAATAATATCCAAGTGGAGCTCACCCATACCAGAGATGATAGTCTGACCTGACTGCTCATCAGTTTTAACTGTAAATGTCGGGTCTTCTTCAGCCAACTTAGCCAAACCGTTAGACAGCTTATCCAAGTCTTTCTGTGTTTTGGGCTCAACTGCAATACCAATAACCGGATCAGGGAATTCCATAGATTCCAATACAATGGGTGCTTCTTCGTCACACAAAGTATCACCAGTACGAATATCCTTGAAACCAACACCTGCACCAATATCACCAGCACTAATTAGTTCAACAGGATTCTGTTTATTTGAGTGCATCTGGAACAGACGTGACACACGTTCTTTTTTACCGGAGCGAGTGTTATAAATATAAGAGCCGGCTTCTACTTTACCTGAGTAAACACGGAAGAAAGTCAAACGACCTACATAGGGGTCAGTTGCAATCTTAAATGCCAAAGCTGAAGTTTTTTCATCTTCACTGGGTTTACGATCTTCTTCCGCACCTGTGCTCGGGTTAGTACCCACGATAGCAGGAGTATCCAACGGAGAAGGCAAGAATGCACAAACATAATCAAGCAATGTCTGAACACCTTTATTCTTGAACGAAGAACCGCAGAACATAGGAACGATGTCCATCTTCAAAGTACCTGCACGCAATGCACGCAAGATTTCTTCTTCAGTGATAGTAGAAGGATCATCAAAGAATTTCTCCATCAAAGTATCATCGAAATCTGCTACTTTTTCAAGCAGTTTTTCTCTCCATTCATTAGCTTCGTCAACCAAGTTTGCCGGGATTTCTTCTACACTGTAGTCTGCTCCCATAGTCTCATCATGCCATAAGATGGCTTTCATCTTAATCAGGTCAACAACACCTTTGAAGCTTTCTTCCGCACCGATAGGAATTACAACAGGACAAGGATTTGCACCGAGCACAGTTTTCATCTGACGAACAACTTCAAAAAAGTCAGCACCAGAACGGTCCATTTTGTTAACATAACCGATACGAGGCACATTGTATTTATCAGCCTGACGCCACACTGTTTCCGACTGAGGTTCTACACCACCGACAGCACAATAAGCAGCAACAGCTCCATCCAAAACGCGTAATGAACGTTCTACTTCAGCAGTAAAGTCAACGTGTCCCGGAGTATCAATCAAGTTAATCTTATAAGTATTGCCTGCATATTTCCAACGAGTTGTTGTCGCTGCAGAGGTAATAGTAATACCACGTTCCTGCTCCTGAGCCATCCAGTCCATTGTAGCTGCACCATCATGAACCTCACCAATTTTGTGGGTCAGACCGGTGTAGAACAAAATGCGTTCCGAAGTGGTTGTCTTACCGGCATCGATATGAGCCATAATACCGATATTGCGGGTCAAATGCAAATCATTTTTAGCCATTTTCGTCCTTTACTTATTTAATTATTACTTGATTAGAATCTGAAGTGAGCGAATGCACGGTTAGCTTCTGCCATACGATGCATATCTTCTTTACGCTTGAAGGCACCACCCTGTTCGTTGAATGCGTCGATGATTTCAGCAGCCAATTTATCTGCCATTGACTTACCACCACGTTTACGAGCGAAAAGGATCAAGTTTTTCATTGAGATTGATTCCTTGCGTTCAGGACGGATTTCAGTAGGAACCTGGAATGTAGCACCACCCACACGGCGAGACTTAACTTCCAGCTGAGGAGTTACGTTATCCAAAGCCTTCTTCCAAATTTCCAAAGCTGACTTTTCTTCGTTAGGAAGTTTTGTTTTTACTGTTTCCAATGCAGCATAGAAGATTTCGTAAGAGGTATTCTTCTTTCCATCATACATCAGATGGTTTACGAATTTAGAAACCTTCTGGTCATTAAATACCGGATCCGGAAGGATCACACGTTTTTTTGGTTTTGCTTTTCTCATTTTTTCTCAAAATAATGTTTTTGTTTGGGGCTGCACTTTTTCCGTTTACTTCAACGCTTCCTCTGAAGCATTTACTCAACCTTTATAGCTTATTCCAACAAACCAAAACTTAAATTAATATTCTTTGTTTCAGGAATTCAGTTACAATTTACTTCTTTCCTTTTCCTTTTGCAGGAGCTGCAGCTTGTCCTGCTTTAGGACGCTTCGCACCATATTTAGAACGTCTTTGTGTACGACCAGCTACGCCTGCTGTATCCAAAGTACCACGAACGATGTGATAACGTACACCCGGAAGGTCTTTCACACGACCACCACGAACCAACACGATTGAGTGTTCCTGCAAGTTATGACCTTCTCCCGGAATATAAGAGTTTACTTCCTTAGAGTTAGTCAGACGCACACGAGCAACTTTACGCATTGCTGAATTCGGCTTTTTCGGAGTAGTAGTATACACACGAACACAAACGCCACGTCTTTGAGGACATGAATCCAGTGCCGGAGATTTACTCTTCTCAACCAAAACCTCTCTTCCTTTTCTTACTAATTGTTGAATAGTAGGCATTTTGTTTGATTTTTAATTATTATATATTGTTTATTAATTTGCTGTACTAAGTCCAAAACTATACATTTTGGGCTGCAAAGTTACGAATAACATTTTAATAAACAATACTTTTAAGCAATAAAAATAGCCTGTCTCCAAAAAAAATCTTTTGAAAAACAGGCTAATATGCCATTTCCACGACAAAGCTATAACTTATGCCTCTCCTTTAAAGCCACTCATAGGAGGAATAAAAGTCTTGCCATCAGGACCGCCATTGGCACCATTCATTTCTTCAGGCATACGGATCGGTCCAAAGTTGCGCTCATACTTTGCCACATTTTCTTGTAAAGCATACATCAGACGCTTAGCGTGTTCAGGAGTCAATACAATACGAGATTGAACTCCTGCTTTCGGCAACCCAGGCATTACACGTACAAAATCTACTATGAATTCTGAACTAGAATGGGTAATTATGGCAAGATTGGCATATGTGCCTTGTGCTACTTCTTCTTTCAACTCTATTTGAAGCTGATTGTTGTTTTTTTCGTTTTCCATGATTATTTTCTTCTATAATTAAAGGTAAATATTATCTGCTTATTATTAGCAGGCGAACAAAAATAAGGAAAAGGAACCAATCAAGCAACAATAGACGCACTAAATATCATTTTTTTCTATACAGAGAGGAATATAAGGAATGGTAAACCAAAAGCAAGATCCTTTTCCTTCTTCTGATTCTACCCCGATACATCCCCCCATTTTTTCCACAATAGTACGACAAATTGCAAGCCCCAGCCCTGTTCCCGGTTTAGCTGAATCAAGTCTCACAAATCGTTCAAACACTTTCTGCTTTTGGGATTCAGGAAAACCACATCCGGTATCAGCCACATAAAAATAAAGCATTTTTCCATGAATTTCATAACCTAAACGAATACTGCCTTTGGTAGTAAACTTAATAGCATTTGTCAATAGATTAATAAGTACTTGAGAAAGCCGTTTTTTTTCCGCCACGACAAAACAAGGAGCAGAAAGTGTTACACAATTCAAAACAACCTCCTCGGCAACAATTCGTGTACGCATTGCGCTTGCCAATTCTTCCAATAATATATTCAGCTCCATTTCTTCCTCTGCAAAAGTCAATGTTCCCGACTCTATTTTTGACAGATCTAAAATATCATTAATAAGCTGAAGCAGCAAAGAACAATTATTTTCCAGAACTTCTGCATACATTCGCTTTTCTTCTTCGGTAGCAGCAGTAACAATCAAATTCGAAAACCCCATAATAACATTAAGCGGCGTTCGTATCTCGTGGCTCATATTGGCTAGAAACACTGATTTATTTTGATTAGCAGCTTCGGCTTGAGCCTGAGCGGCTCTAGCTTTCCTCAACTCGACTTGCAATTGATGGTTGAGTTCTTCCAATTCTTCTATTGTTTTCATAGCAGCCCAATGTACCCCTTCCCTGCTCCCTGAGGATGGCATAAATATATAAAAAAGCGTGGGAACTGTTTTAATGTCTTATCTGTGTTAGAGGTATCCCCATACCCACGGAACAAATAAAAACAACAGTCCCACGCCGTTATGCATATTTCCTTTTAGAAGGAAGTATAAACACACGACGTGAGCGTTCTGTTGTATCCACTTTGTTCCGCTTCGAAAATTGGGGATTTTCTAACACAAAGTAATATCAAAAACGCTCTATTTACATTAATATATCAAACACGAACTCTCTTTGTCGCTTTGAATGACTACAAATATAGATATATTATTCTGAAAAAGGGACTATTATTATCAAACTTTTAGAAAAACAATGATAGCCTGTTGAGAAATGGCTGAAATCTTTTTATCACAAAATATGATTTACGAATGATTCGGAATGTCATTTCTATTTAGTGAAGACCGGCTTGCCAATGCCGTATGATTTCGCTTGACTTCCTTTGTGCAGTTGACTTATTGCTACTATCGCATAGAAGGCTTGTTGGTGTTAACTTACCATTAAGGAAAATTACGCAAACATATAAATGTGGAAAAGAAATCAGCTACAAAAGTCCGTGGCTAGTATCGGAGCAATGCCGGCACTCGACTTTTCCTATACGTGGTTTGTCATACAATGACAAATCCACAAAACTAACTGTATTTTTCATCCACAAGCGGAAATATGTTTCCTCCTTTCATTAACTGCCAAAACGTCCTGTTAATGGGAGTTCCGGTGGTGAATGAACATGCCGTGTTGTATTTTCAGCCTCCTTTCATTTTAAAACATCTTTCGGTGAAAAAAATGCTGAAGGCAGATTTGAAAACGGCTTGGGAAGTGTGACTGAAATGGGAGTGAAGGGATACCCTTTCATTATTAGCCGGCGGTTGTCCGCACGTTTTGATTAAAATGTAAGGATGAACGGAAAAAAAGGAATGACCAATTTGATGAAAGGTAATCTCATCTGCCCTTACATAAAAAACATACCGGGCTTTTTTTAAAAGGTGGTGAAGTTTGTAAGAAACTTCCCGATCTTTTTAAAAGACATCAAGGTCTTTTTGACACATACAGTGGCACAAGCCTGTACCTATATATGTGTAAGCCCACACGTATATATGCATCGGGCTACACGGACGTACGCATAAGCCTACACATATATATGTCATTGTGTCAGATTCCGTCATATCCTGTACCGGAATTTGATTTGTTTGCCTCCTCTTCTAGACAAACGCTTTTTTATGTTGTATATTTGTAATTCGCCCAATCTCAAAAAGTGCCTCATGAATGTATTCATCACTCTCAAAACAATCTTCCCCGGAAGCATATTGAAAGAAAGCCGGGAAGATATCTTCGAAAAACATTGAAGAGACAGTAGAATCAGAATCCTCGAAAGATGCTGTCAAGAAGACGACGCCATGCTCCCTGATACAGGAAGTAACCGCTTTTCTCACCTCCCGCTGCCGCTTCCGGCTCAATGTGCTGACCGAGGTAGCGAGTGTGAATACTGGTTCCTTTCATCCTGATTGAGACAAGAGCATACTTGCGTCACTCCATTTTTCCGCTATGTAATGGTAGGAAAAAGTGATGAAGTCAGGAGGATATACCCATGCCGGGTGAACAATAAAAAGGTCGGTCTCCCATTAGGAAAACCGACCTTCTATTTAAAGTCTTAATGAATCGTATTATTCTACTTCACTATAGTCAAGTACATTTTTGCGATTTGCCAAGATGCGATCGTATTCTTCTTTCGAACCAACAACAATCTTTTCAAATTCACGCTGTCCGGTACCAGCAGGGATCAAGTGACCGCAAATCACATTTTCCTTCATACCTTCCAATCTATCTACTTTACCATTAATAGCAGCTTCATTCAGAACCTTGGTTGTTTCCTGGAATGATGCAGCAGACATGAAGCTTGAAGTTCCCAAAGCAGCGCGAGTAATACCTTGCAGAATCTGAGTAGATGTTGCAGGAATAGCATCACGCACTTCAACGGGTTTCAAGTCACGACGCTTCAACATACTGTTCTCATCACGCAACTTACGGGCTGTTACAATCTGACCCGGTTGCAAGTTCTGAGAATCTCCGGCATCAACAACCACCTTCTTACCCCAAATACGGTCATTTTCTTCCATGAAGTCTTGCTTATCTACCACTTGCTGTTCCAAGAAGCGGGTATCACCCGGTTCATCAATTTCAACTTTACGCATCATTTGACGAACGATAATCTCAAAGTGCTTATCATTAATCTTCACACCTTGCAGACGGTAAACATCCTGTACCTCGTTTACGATATATTCCTGTACAGCCGTAGGACCTTTAATGGCCAAGATGTCGGCAGGAGTAATCGCACCATCAGACAGCGGAGTTCCGGCGCGTACATAGTCGTTCTCCTGAACAAGAATCTGCTTAGAAAGATTAACCAAGTACTTCTTCACTTCACCGGTCTTAGATGTTACAATGATCTCACGGTTACCACGTTTAATCTTACCCATGGTAACTTCACCATCGATTTCAGAAACCACAGCAGGGTTGGACGGGTTACGTGCCTCAAACAATTCTGTAACACGAGGCAAACCACCGGTGATATCACCAGCTTTACCAACAGCGCGCGGAATCTTCACAAGGATGTCACCGGCCTTTACCGATTGATTGTTTTCAATAACAACGTGTCCACCCACAGGGAAGTTATAAGTACGTATCAAGTTACCATCTTCTGTCGTAATATGAGCAGAAGGAACTTTTGTCTTATCCTTAGATTCGATAATGATGATTTCACGCAAACCGGTAGCTTCATCCGATTCTACCTTATAAGTTACGTTCTCAACCATACTCTCGAACTCAATCTTACCGGTTGCTTCAGTAATAATAACAGCGTTGAACGGGTCCCATTTAGCAATCAGTTTACCCTTCTCAACCACATCACCGTCAGCAGCATACAATTTAGAACCGTAAGGAACATTATGAGTTGATAAAATAATACCGGTATTTACATCAATAAAGCGAACCTCGGCCAAACGACCTACTACCACTTTCACAGCTTCACCGGTAGTTTCATCTACTGTATCAACAGTACGAAGTTCCTCAAATTCCAGACGAGCATTGTTTTTGGCAACAATACTTGCATTGGCAGCCATGTTACCGGCAATACCACCGGCATGGAAAGTACGCAACGTCAACTGAGTACCCGGCTCACCGATAGACTGTGCAGCAATGACACCGACAGCTTCTCCCTTTTGAACCATACGGCTGGAAGCAAGGTTACGTCCGTAACACTTGGCACATACGCCTTTCTTCGATTCGCAAGTCAATACAGAACGGATTTCTACACTTTCAATCGGAGAATCTTCAATTTCCTGTGCGATATCCTCAGTAATTTCTTCACCTCCGGCAACAATCAACTTACCGGTGGTAGGATGAATAATATCATGTACTGAAACACGTCCGAGGATACGTTCATACAGAGTGGCAATAACTTCATCGTTATTTTTCAAAGCAGTACAAACCAAACCGCGCAGTGTTCCACAGTCTTCTTCATTAATAATCACATCATGCGATACGTCTACAAGACGACGAGTCAAGTATCCGGCATCGGCAGTCTTCAAAGCTGTATCCGCCAAACCTTTACGAGCACCGTGGGTAGAGATAAAGTACTCCAATACCGACAAACCTTCCTTAAAGTTTGAAAGAATCGGGTTTTCAATAATCTGAGCACCTTCAGCACCGGCCTTTTGCGGCTTAGCCATCAAACCACGCATACCTGACAACTGACGAATCTGTTCCTTAGAACCACGAGCACCGGAATCAAGCATCATAAATACTGAGTTGAAACCTTGGTCATCATTTTTAATAGTCTTATAAAGGATGTCAGACAAATCGCTGTTGACATGAGTCCATGTATCAATAACCTGGTTGTAACGTTCATTATCAGTGATGAAACCCATATTATAGTTCATCATGATTTGCTCAACTTCTTCGTTACCGCGTTTTACCAGTTCTTCTTTTTCCTTCGGAATAATAATATCACCCAAGTTGAATGACAAACCACCCTTGAACGCCATGTGGTAACCTAAGTTCTTAATACCGTCCAAGAATTCACAAGCACGAGCAACACCCACAGCCTTAATAACATCACTAATGATGTCGCGCAAAGACTTTTTAGAAATAATGGTATTCAGATAACCTACTTCAGCCGGAACGATTTCATTTACAATCACACGACCTACAGAAGTTTCTTTCATCATCACATCTACAATGTTGCCATCCTTATCCAGGTCTTTTACAACAACATTGATGATAGCATGAATATCTACCTTTCCTTCATTATAAGCAATCAAAGCTTCTTCCGGTCCATAGAATGTCAGTCCCTCACCCTTCGCACCTTTTCTCAGTTTTGTAATATAATACAAACCAAGTACCATATCCTGTGCAGGCACAGTAATAGGAGCACCATTAGCAGGATTCAGAATGTTATGAGCTTGAAGCATCAACATCTGTGCTTCCAGAATCGCATCATTACTCAAAGGCAAGTGAACAGCCATTTGGTCACCGTCAAAGTCGGCATTGAACGCAGTACATGCCAATGGGTGTAATTGGATAGCCTTACCTTCAATCATATGGGGTTGGAATGCCTGAATACCCAAACGGTGCAATGTCGGCGCACGGTTGAGTAATACCGGATGTCCTTTCATGACATGCTCCAAGATATCCCAAATAACAGGTTCTTTGCGGTCTACTATCTTCTTGGCAGACTTAACAGTCTTCACGATACCGCGTTCTATCAATTTACGGATAATAAACGGCTTGTAAAGTTCGGCAGCCATCAATTTAGGAATACCGCATTCTCCCATTTTCAATTCAGGACCAACGACAATTACCGAACGGGCTGAGTAGTCAACACGCTTACCCAACAGGTTCTGACGGAAACGTCCTTGCTTACCTTTCAAACTATCAGACAGAGATTTCAACGGACGGTTTGCATCTGTTTTTACAGCACTTGACTTACGTGAGTTATCGAACAATGAATCGACAGCTTCCTGCAACATACGTTTTTCGTTGCGTAAGATTACTTCAGGAGCCTTGATTTCAATCAGTCTCTTCAGACGGTTGTTACGAATAATCACACGACGATACAAATCATTCAAATCTGAAGTTGCAAAACGACCACCATCCAACGGAACCAACGGACGAAGTTCGGGCGGAATCACCGGAACAATACGTACAATCATCCATTCAGGTTTATTGCGTCCGCGAGATGCACGGAACGATTCAACGACCTGCAAGCGTTTCAATGCTTCATTCTTGCGCTGTTGTGAAGAGTCGTTGCTTGCCTTATGACGCAATTCATAAGAAAGTGCATCCAAGTCAAGTTTAGCCAACAAATCATAGATGGCTTCAGCTCCCATCTTAGCAATAAACTTGTTAGGGTCTGTATCTTCCAGATACTGATTTTCTCTCGGAAGTTTTTCCAGCAAATCCAGATATTCCTCTTCCGAAAGCAAATCATATTCATTTACGCCTTCTTCAGCGGCAGCACCCGGCTGAATTACGACATAACGTTCATAGTAAATAATAGAATCAAGTTTCTTGGTAGGCAATCCCAACAAGTAACCGATTTTGTTCGGCAATGAACGGAAATACCAAATGTGTGCCACAGGCACTACCAGCTGGATATGCCCCATACGTTCACGACGAACTTTCTTTTCTGTCACTTCAACACCGCAACGGTCACAAACGATTCCTTTATAACGAATACGTTTGTACTTACCGCAATGACATTCATAGTCTTTTACCGGACCGAAGATGCGTTCGCAGAACAAACCGTCACGTTCGGGTTTGTAGGTACGGTAGTTGATAGTTTCGGGCTTCAACACCTCACCACTCGAATTCTCAAGGATTTCTTCAGGTGAAGCCAAACCAATTGAGATTTTCGAGAAATTACTCTTTATCTTCGTTTCTTTTCTAAAAGCCATACTTTCTTGTTTATATTGTAAAGAGTTATATTTTTATTATTCAAGGTTGATACTCAATCCCAATCCTCTCAATTCATGTAACAATACATTCAGAGATTCAGGAATGCCCGGAGTAGGCATCGGTTCACCTTTTACAATAGCCTCGTAAGCCTTAGAACGTCCAACAACGTCATCAGACTTAATAGTCAGGATTTCCTGCAAGATATGCGCTGCGCCGAATGCTTCGAGCGCCCAAACTTCCATTTCTCCGAAACGCTGACCACCGAACTGAGCCTTACCACCAAGCGGTTGCTGAGTAATAAGAGAGTACGGACCGATAGAACGTGCGTGCATCTTGTCTTCAACCATGTGGCCTAACTTCAACATATAGGTCACACCTACCGTTGCCGGTTGGTCAAAGCGTTCACCGGTACCACCATCACAAAGATACGTCTTACAGTAACGAGGCAATCCGGCTTTATCCGTCCATTCATTTAAGTCATCCATAGATGCACCATCGAAAATAGGAGTAGCAAATTTCACGCCCAATTCTTTTCCGGCACGACCTAATACAGCTTCAAAAATCTGACCGATGTTCATACGAGAGGGCACACCCAACGGATTCAATACGATATCTACCGGAGTACCATCAGCCAAGAACGGCATATCCTCCTGACGGACAACACGAGATACAATACCCTTATTACCGTGACGACCTGCCATCTTATCACCCACACCAATCTTACGTTTCTTAGCAATATAAACTTTAGCCATCTGAATAATACCTG
>OJPM01001473.1_pt1 | contig 11711 bp, 13 predicted proteins | sample 1598471 | NCBI WGS metagenome assembly OJPM01 (sample SAMN03922484, study PRJEB24848) | human gut metagenome | isolation source: stool sample | host: Homo sapiens | place: Germany | collected 2011-05 | reverse complement strand
CCCCGGAGGGCGGTTCGTGCTGGGTGGCTTTGAGGCGGACACGGGCCTCACCGGCCGCAAGCTGATGGCAGACACCTACGGCGGGCTCATCCCCCATGGGGGCGGGGCCCTGTCCGGGAAGGACGGCACCAAGGTGGACCGGAGCGGGGCCTACATGGCCCGGTACATTGCCAAGAACATTGTGGCGGCGGGGCTGGCGGAGAAATGCACCGTCTCCCTGGCCTACGCCATCGGCAAAGCAGAGCCGGTGGCGGTGGACGTGGATACCCATGGGACGGGGGAGCATCCGGATGCGGTATTGGAGCGGGCGGTGCGGGGGGTGTTCGACCTGACCCCGGAGGGGATGATCCGTACTCTGGGGCTGGACCGGCCCATTTTCACAAAGTTCTGCAACTACGGCCACTTCACCCACCCGGACGCCCCCTGGGAGCGGATGGACAAGGGACAGGCCCTGGATGGTGCCTGCCGGTTCCGGAGGACGGGGGTGTCTAGCCGCTGAGCGCCATCGCCTCCTGTTCCTTCGGCAAGGACAGCCTTGCCACGATCCTGCTGGCGCTGGAGCATGGGGAGCCGCTGGATGGGGCGGTGTACTGCGAGGTGATGTTCGACGCGGACCTCTCGGGAGAGGTCCCGGAGCACCGGGACTTCATCTACGAAAAGGCCATCCCCGCTTTGAAGCGCATGGGGGTATGTGTCCGGGTGCTGCGCTCAGAGCAGACCTATGTGGGGCTGTTCACCGGGCAGATCACCCGGGGCCCCAAGAAGGGCCTGCTGCGCTCCTTCCCCATCGTCGGGAGGTGTGCCGTCCAGCGGGACTGCAAACTCAAGCCCATCCGGCAGTTCCAGAGGACACTGCCCCCGGAGACAGTCCAGTATGTCGGTATTGCCAAGAATGAGCCGAAGCGGCTTCAGCGGCTGGGACCGGGACAGGTATCCCTGCTGGACAAATACGGATATACGGAACAGGACGCAAAGCAGCTCTGCCGGGAGGCGGGGCTGCTTTCGCCTGTTTACCAATTTACCGACCGGGGCGGCTGCTGGTTCTGCCCTAACACCAAGGAAAAGGAGCTGCGGCACCTGTATGACTACCACCCAGACCTGTGGGCCAGGATGTTGGAGCTCCAAGCTATCCCCGGCAAGGTGTCCGAGAAATTCAACCGCACTCAGCGGTTTTCAGATATTGACACGCTGTTTCGGCAGGAGGACGCCCAGCTTGCTGAGACGGCCGCGTGACGGAAGGGAGATGATGTTTACTATGAACCAAAAATACGAAATTACGGACATTGCCCATGAAAAACATTCTTTTCTCCACCGCATCCGCGCCTTGCGGGATATCGGGAAGAAGGTAAAGGCCGGAGAGCTGGGCGGCTTTGTGGAGAGCGAGCGCAACCTGTCCTTTGAGGCGGGAGATGACGCCTGGATCTTTGGCTGCGCCATTGCGTGTAACGATGCCTATGTGGATAAAGGCTCGGCCCTGCTTGGAGAGTCCGTCGTCTGCGGGAACGCCTATGTGTCCCAGAACTCCGCCCTGAGCGGGCATGCCCGTGCGGAGGACGATGCCTATATCCGAGGCAGCAATCTGTGCGGCCACGCCAGGGTGTCCGGCTGTGGGATGGTTTTGGACTCGCCGGACACAGGATGTGCGCCCATTTTGTCCGGCACTTGCGCTGTATATGGCAGGGTATGCGGCGATGTGCATTTAACCAATACCGCGCTGATCATCAGCGGCGAGGAGATCTGCAACGATTCCCTAGATACTCTGGTGATGGATGGAAAGGGCCGTTCCGTCATCCGTGACCCATCCAGGGATGAGCTGGCACCCCAGAAGCTGGAACCGCAAAAGAAAAAAAGCAAAAAGAAAGGGATGGAACGATGACCAATTTCTTTGAACAGGAGTTGTGGTATCTATTCGGTGATGGGCGGGCTATCGACTCACCTTACTGTTCCGGCCAGAGCTGTTACGGAATACTGGACAAGGATCTGAGGGTGCGGATACAGTTTATCGCCACCCATATCTCCGGCCAGTACGATGCCCTGAAGCTGACCGTTCTGAACCGTATCAACGGGCCGGTGGACACCCAGGTAGTGACGCTGAAAGATCTGCTGGGCAAGAAGACCATCCGCGACAACCCAAATTTCCGGGAAGGTGTGACGCCCCACATCTGGGATGACTACGGGAAATTAGAGTGGTACGCATATCGCCCCACAGAGGCCGACTATGAGACGATCCGGCAGGCTGTGGGCCGTTATCTGGATGTGTTTCGGGATCGGGCATTGGAGCGGACCGTGGACGGCCCCAAGCTGGTCTACATCTGTGCGCCGCTCCGGGGCGAACTGGAAAAGAACATCGCATTCGCAAAGGAGAAAGCGCGGGAGGTGTTTCAGGCCGGGGACATTCCAATCTGCCCGCACCTCATGTTCCCGCCTTTTGCAGACCCTGGCAACCCGGCCCAGGATCAGGCAGCGCGGAAGATGGGATTGCGCCTGGTGGAGTCCTGCCAGCGGGTCAATGTGTACGGAACCGTATTGTCTGAAGGGATGAGGGCGGAGATCAACCATGCTGTTCTGCTGGGCATCCCGGTCAAATCAGACTCGGTGACCATCGGGCATAGCCAGCCCCATCGGAGGTCTCCACAGAAGGACCAGAGTGAGCGATGAAAGAAGGAGGAAAAATAGATGAGTGATCACGCAGTCAAGCGGATCACCGCCGATGATCTGCGGCATATGAAGGACCGGGAGGGACTCATTCTCCGGGGTTGCGGCGGAGATCCGCAAGAATGGGTGGACGGCATCAACGATCTTCTGACCGAGGCCGGAATACTGCTGGACGGCAGCAGGTTTGAACAGGCGGAGCTCTTTGCCCATGACGGCCTCACCAACCTGCTTTTCCCCTTTGAAGGCGTCAAGCTGGACATAGAAAAGCTGGCCATGTGGCGGCTCCAGACACATGAACAGATCGGTGGGACTTGGCTCAGTGACTATGTGCCCAACCGGCTGGGAGGCTTTGTTCAAGAGGAGCAGCGACCGCGGAAACCCAAGATGGAGCTGGCGGGCCGCGACGGGAATATCTTTGCTCTTATGGGTACAGCCTCATTCCTGCTCCAAATGGCAGGTATGCATGACCAGAACAGGGAGATGATCGACCGTGTCACTTCCTGCAGCGACTATAACAAAGCCCTGCATATCATCAGCGAATATGTGGAGACAGAGCTATCCGCTAAACCGTCTCCAGAAAAATCTCAAAAGAAGAAAGGTAAAACTGCGCATGAACGATAACTCCCGCTGGGAGATCATCCAGGGCGACGCCCTGAGGCTACTGGGCGGTTTCTCCCCCGGCACCTTCGACGCCGTCATCACCGACCCGCCCTATGCGTCTGGCGGGCGGACCCAGGCGGAGAAGAATAAGTCCACGGCCAAGAAGTATTCCAGCATGGGTGACCATGCGCCTCCGCCCTTCGACGGCGATGCCAAGGACCAGCGGTCCTGGACCCGCTGGGCGGCGGCATGGCTCGGTGACGCCCGGAAGCTCTGTAAGCCCGGTGCCCCGGTGTGTATGTTCATCGACTGGCGGCAGCTCCCCGCCGCCACCGACGCTCTCCAGTGGGCGGGGTGGATCTGGCGGGGCACTGCTGTGTGGGACAAGGGCAACAGCCGGCCCCAGAAGGGGCGGTTCCGGCAACAGGCGGAGTACATCGTGTGGGGGTCTAACGGAGACATGCCCATCAGCCGCCCGGTGCCCTGCCTGCCCGGCGTGTTCAAATACGGCAATCCCCAGAACCGTATCCACCTCACTGAGAAACCTCTCCAGCTTATGCGGGATGTGGTAAGGATCACCGAGCCGGGCGGCCATATCCTGGACCCCTTCGCCGGCAGCGGCACCACGGTCCTGGCTGCCGTTTTGGAGGGCTACACCGCCACCGGCATTGAGGTCACCGACGAGTACGCCGCTCTCGCCAGGAAGCGGATCATAACTGCACTTAGCCAGGCAAGTTAATATCGTGAAAAAGTAGATGACAGCAGTATAATACAGACGTATCACAGATATCGGGAGGTGTTGGACATGTCTGATATCGTAGAGCACCCAGAAGGTGTGTTTACCTTAAACGTGATCCAGAAGATAGAGGAGAACGAGAAGATACCATCCTTCTGAAGCTGTTGGAGGCACAGACGTATGGTATTGTTGATCTGACTGAATACAGGCGTCTCATAGCCCTGGTGGATCGTACGTTGTATAGCGATCTGCTTTATTTTCTCTTTGCTATTTTCGGAATATTGGATATGGACCTGCTCGTCCTCTGATAGGAGGCGAAAAATACCGCCGCACCGTGATCTCACAGTGCGGCGGTGCCGCTTCTCCCCGAGGGGGGAATGAAACCTGAGAAGCACTTTAGCTGAGAGACCTTGTCCACGCCAAATGTTCTCTATCCTCCTCGACGTTCTTGTTAGTCTATAGAGTTTAGATTATTTTCAGATGGCGTCACAGCTCATGGATCCATCTCCCTTCTCTGAAGATTTCTTCCCATTCTTTCTGTTCGTTTTGTCCCCAGATACATAAGTCATCCGACCCGAACATGAAGTCCACGTGTATCTTAGACTGGTTGATACCTCTTCTGTGCGCGTCTTCTGTCCCGCAGGGTGCAAATCCTGCCCCTAATGCCAGGTGACAGGACGCATTCTCATCGCACACCGTTGTATAAAATATGATGCCCTGTTGTGCAACTGGAGTAGACTGCTCCACCAATGCGATCTCTCCCAGTCGATCAGCATTTTCATCATAGGTCAAGATCTCCCCCAAAAGCGCTTCCTCGGTTTCTGCGGAATAGTCCACTACCCGTCCTTCTCGAAATACGAGATAAATGCCTTTGATGAGTCTACCCTGATAGTTGACAGGTAAAGTCGCTTTGACCCACCCCTCCGCACTGCAGGCCAACGGAGATGTAAACACCTCATAAGACGGCATGTTTGGCATAAAGAACGTACCTTCAGGCGTCGTGCGTCCACCCCCTTCCCAAACTTGATCCGCAGGCAGTCCCAACACTAGATCTGCTGTTGCACTTTTCAGCCATAAGGCTTTATATTGCCTGCGATCCATGTACTTTTTGCGGCGCTCCGTCTGTTTCAGTTGCACAGACCAAGCCTCTGCCTGTTCCGCCATGGTGCAGTTGAGGATCGCTTGCCATAGCTTATCCAAAGCCCTTTTCTCATCCAAGTCTGGAAATACCATTTTGGCCCATTGTGGGGTTGCGGCGCACGCAATTACATTTTGAAGATCTGTATTTCTTCGAAATGCCCCTCGCATCGGTCCTTCCGCTCGTAAACGCTCCTGGATCCGTGGGGAGGACACTGCATCCCACTGGCTAGGGTCAGGAGATTCTAAGCGGAGATAGGCCGCCCCCTGCTCGATCAAAGACTCCACACGTGCACCGTCTGCTTTTGCCGTACGAAAATCGCAATTTGGGCAGGTAGCTCGTCCTTGCTCAAATCGCTCACTGATCCACCGCACAGTGACGTCACTAGCCCCAGCAGCAAAGGCGACTTGCGCTACTAAGCATACGAAATCTTCACAAGCTATGCTGGCCTCAATATATAAAGGCTGGCCTATTTGCAGATCGAGTGCTGTGCATACTAATAAGCGTGCATATCGTTCCAGTTCAAGCTGCTCCATAAGACATCTCCACTCTCCGCCTCAACGGCTTTTCTCAGATCGTATTGGCAATATCAAACGCACTGCGCATACATTTCTGCACACTGCCAGCCTTAACGCAGTCCCCGATCGCATAAAACCGTTTCCCAGCCGAAGAGAGGGCATATGCCTCATCCACCTTGGCATGCATCCCAGCCGCTAGTACAACGCTGCCTGCCGGGATGGTATGTATGGCACCAGTCTTATCTTCATAGGATACGGCATTCTCCAACACCTGGGTCACCCTACACTCCAATAGACTGGAAAAGTTAGGCTCCTTGTCACAGGCATCCATAAACATACCATAATAGTGTACCCGGTAGGATTCAGGAGCTAGCCGATCCTTCATTTCGATCACCGTGACCTTATGGCCCTTCTGCGCCAAGTGCAGCCCGGTCTCTGTCCCGATATCTCCACCGCCAATGACCACCACATCCTGTGCTAACCCATCCTCTCGTCCATAGACGTCCACTGCATGGATCACCTGAGGACCCTCAAGCCCGGGGATCGGGATCGATAGCGGCTCTGATCCCACAGCCGCTAGGACGACCTCACATCCATCTGCGTTAAGTTGCTCTACTGTGGCTGTCGTGTTAAGTTTGACTGTGATGTTAGGTGCCTCTCCTACTTTTCTCACCATGAAATCTTTGAATTTTTTGAGCGGCCACTTAAAATCCACAACATCGGCATGATTTAACAAGCCCCCCAGCCTACCCGTTTTTTCATATAGAGTGACTTGATGCCCTCGTTTGGCACTTATCAGAGCTGCCTCCATGCCGGACACCCCGCCGCCTACAATGCCTACTCGCTTTGTGCCCTCAGGCGGAACGATAAGTTTCCCTAGACGATGGTCCATGGCCCAAGCGGGATTTACCGAACAAACACTCAGCCATGGATCAGAATCACTGCTCCTATGGCATTTGTTACAACGGATACATGGTACGATATCCTGTGTTCTTCCCTCATAGACCAGCTTGCCATACTCTGGATTGCTCACAAATGCTCTGGCCATAGAGATCAGGTCTGCCTTCCCTTCTGCGAGGATCTTCTCGTTTTCAACCGGGTCGATATATCCCGCCACAGTTGAGATGAGAATATCGGGCTGAGATCTTTTTACCGTTTCGGCCATATACAGCCATGGAGTTGGTTCCATCGTAAAACCAGTGGGATGATTTGGGTCGATCTCTGGTGCGCGCAGCTGCAAGATATCGATGCATCCTGTTGCTTCCTTTGCAAAACGGCAGCTATCTTCCAGGGTCCAGCCCGCAGGATCCGGGTCATGCCCAGATATACTGGCCTCAATCAGGAAATCCTTCCCACATGCCTTTTTGATCTCTCTACACAATGTCAACGGGAACCGGATCCGGTTTTCAAAGCTACCTCCAAATCGATCCGTGCGCTTGTTGGTCAGGGGAGATAAGAATCTTCCAGGGATGACACCTCGATAGGCCATATGGATATATACCCCGTCAAATCCCGCTTCCTGCTGGACTTTTGCCAACTTGACACAGGTGGCAATGAATTCTTCTATCATTTCCTGCGTCATCTCTTTGCAGTCATAGCGCGGCTTGCTCCCGTCCCCCACCACATAATGCGTGGGGACTCCCTCACTGACATCATAGCCTCTCGGTGCAAAAGCCATGATGACACCATTAGCCAGCGACCCATAAAAATGGATCGCATCTGCTAACTGCGCCATATAGTGCTGAACATTTCCATCTGTCCCATCCCAGCCCATCATATGTGGTCCACCATTGGCATCAAGATGGGTCCCATCGCAAGTGATCAAAGCCGCTCCGTTGCGCGCACGCTGAGCATAATGGTCAATGATGGTAGACGGATACTTTTCTGGTCCCTGGATAAAATGAGGTTTGCTGGGTGGACAAATCATCCGGTTTTTCAAAATATGGTTGCCGACCCGGATGGGGGCAAGCAAGTGTGGGAACATATAGTGCATACGGCACCTCCAACATCATATTTAATCGATCTCTCTGGCAAAATGGCACGCCACCAAGTGGCCATCCATCACTTCTACCAATGGCGGCATTGCCTGATAGCATATCTCTTTCGCATATGGACAGCGGGTCGCAAATCTGCAACCTGGCTTTGGGTTGACGGGAGAGGACAGTTCTCCGGACAACAGGATACGTTCTTTTTTATGATGGATCGAAGGGATCGGAATGGCGGACAGCAATCCTTTCGTATAAGGGTGGAGCGGATATTTGAACAGTTCCTTTGCCGGACATTTCTCTACCAAACAGCCTAGGTACATTACCATGATCTCATCTGATATGTGCTTTACCACTGATAGATTATGCGTGATAAACAGATAGGACAACCCCCTGCTCTTTTGTAGCTCCTGGAGGAGGTTCAGGATTTGTGCTTGGATAGATACATCCAAAGCTGACACCGGCTCATCGCAGACAACGAATTCTGGATCTACCGCCAAAGCTCGTGCTATGCCGATCCGCTGCCGGCGCCCACCATCTAACTCATGGGGATAAGAGAGGTCGAACCGCTCTGCCAGACCAACGGTATCCATCAGTTCAGCTACTCGGTCATAGATCTCGTTTTTAGTCCGGTACATCCCAAAGATCTCCAGCGGCTCAGCGATCAGATCCCGGACGCACATGCGGGGATCCAGGGAGGAAAATGGGTCTTGAAAAATGATCTGCATCCTTTGGCGCAGTGCTTTTCTCTGCAAGGGCCTCAGGTGGATCGTCTCCTCGCCTCGAAATTTGACTTCTCCCTCAGTGGCGCTCGTCAGCCCCAAAATGACCCGTCCCAGAGTGGATTTACCACAGCCTGATTCACCCACGACCCCCAGTGTCTTGCCCTCTTCTAAGTCGAAGGACACATCTTCCACGGCGTGGAGCGGCCCCCGTGGAGTCTTGAAATATTTTTTCAAATGGCGTACTTCCAGCATTGCCATTTTACGCCCCTCCTTCCTGTGCGGCCTTGAAACATCGTGCCCAATGTTGTTCGCCTAATCGGGTGACCGGCGGCTCTTGTTGGGCACACATCTCGGTGGCATACGGACACCTTGGATGGAATTTGCACCCTGTCGGCAAGTTTGCTGGATCAGGCATCAGTCCCTGGATCGGCTCCAGCGTCTCAACATCCAGATCAAGGCGGGGGATCGATCCAAATAGTCCTTGTGTATACGGATGGGCGGTATGGTCAAAGATCGCCTCCAGATTACCATATTCCACGATTTGCCCAGCATACATAATGGCGACCCGGTCACAGGTTTCCGCCACGACTCCCAGATCATGGGTGATCAACAGCATCGCGGTATTAAATTCCTTTTTTAAACTATTGATCATATCCAGCACCTGGGCCTGGATCGTGACGTCCAGAGCGGTAGTTGGCTCATCCGCGATCAATAGGACCGGGTCACAAGCCAGAGCGATCGCGATTACTACTCGTTGTTTCATCCCGCCGGAAAACTGATGCGGAAAATCAGCCGCCCGCTCGGCCGGGATGCCTACCTTTTCCAACATTTCCCCTGCCCGCTTCATCGCTTCCTTCTTGGAGCAGTTCTGGTGGAGCTTGATGACCTCGGCGATCTGCCGTCCTACAGGGTGGACAGGATTCAGGGCTGTCATTGGGTCTTGAAATATCATGGAGATATCTTTGCCCCGGATCTTCCTCATCTCCCGCTCAGATCTCTGGAACAGATCCTCGCCCTTGTAAAGGATCTCTCCCCCGGTGATCTTCCCCGGCGGATCAGGCACCAGGCGCATGATACCTAAAGCAGTCGTAGTTTTTCCCGCACCGGTCTCTCCCACCAGGCCTAGCGTGGTCCCCTCTTCCAGGGAAAAAGAAACTCCATTTACTGCGGAGATCGTGTTTTCATCGGTCACATATTGAATAGACAAGTCTTTGATCTCTAGCAAACTCATGTTCGATGCCTCCTCACTGCTTCAGCCGCGGATCCATAGCATCTCGCAGCCCGTCACCAAACAAGTTAAAAGCTAGCATCGTCAGTCCGATCAAAATTCCCGGGAATGTGATCAACGGCCAAAACTCTGTTATGAATTCCCGTCCAGATGAGAGAATGTTCCCCCATTCTGGCGTCGGCGGCATCACGCCAAGGCCAATAAACGACAAGCCCGCGATGGACAAAATGTTTTCACCTAAACGAAGTGAGATCTGAACAATGATCGGCGCCAATGTGTTTGGCAAGATATGTTTGAACATGATGCGCCAGTGACTGGCCCCAAAGGCATGGGACGCCTCCACAAACTCCTCTTCCCGCACCAGCATCACAGATGCCCGCAGCTGCCGCGCAAACGGTGGAATCCCCCCGATGGAAATGGCGATCGCCGTATTGACTAATCCTGGACCCAAGGCTGCGGAGATGGAAATGGCAAGCATCATTCCTGGGATCGCCATAAAAATATCCAAAATGCGCATGACGATGTTGTCATACATTCCGCCGAAATAGCCCACAGTTACCCCCAAGATAACAGCAACTCCTACGCTTAAAGCCACAGAGAAAAAGGATACCAGCAGCGATATCCTGCCGCCATAGATCAGTCGCGAGAGGATGTCTCTTCCAAAGTTATCGGTACCCAGCGGGTGCTCCCAACACGGCATGATAAATTTCGAGGCCAAGTCCTGTTTCGCATAGTCATATGGTGCGATAAACGGAGCAAACACTGCACATAAGATTAGGAAAATGATAAACGCCAGAGAAATCATCGCCGGCTTACTTTTACATAGGCGCCGCCAAATCTCTCCCACCTGACTGCGGCGTTTCTTTTTTGCATGGCCGTTTGCACTGTTTTTCATGCCGCATCGCCCCCCTCTTTCGGTGTTTCCGCTTTCTCTTCTCGTTTACGTCCGCCACTAGACGCCGTATACTGGGCTTTGATACGGGGGTCGATGATCGCATAGGCAATATCGGTCAGCAAATTCATGCTCGTCACGATGAACGCACATACCAGTACACACCCTTGGACTGTGATGTAATCTTTGGAAGAGATCGAGGAATTCATCAGTGTGCCCAACCCGGGTATGTTAAAAATAGTTTCCACGATGATCGCACCTGTCATGGAAATCCCGATCATCATACCGACAATCGTAGCAACAGGGATCAAACCATTTTGGAGCACATGATGAAAAACAACATTCCCCTCTGATAATCCTTTAGCTCGGGCGGTACGGATATAGTCCTGACGGATCACTTCCAGCATGGACGATCGTGTCATACGGGTGATCATAGCAATGGGGCCGATCGCAACAGATATCACTGGTAACACATAGTGCTTCCACGTGCCCACGCCAGATACAGGAAGCCATCCTAAATTTACAGAAAATGTGGTGATCAGCATCAATGCCAGCCAAAAGCTTGGGACCGCTGAGAGGATCACCGACAATAAGGTGGCGCCGTAATCAAATACAGAATACTGTTTCACGGCCGCCAGTACACCTAGTGGGATTCCTATCACGATGCTCAGCAAAACCCCCATCAGTCCGATCTTTACTGTACTGGGCAGCCGGGCGGCAATCAATTTTGCCACAGGAGTTTTATAGACATACGAATTCCCCAAGTCAAACTTTGTGATCAAGTTAAGCAGATAGTTGCCCAATTGCTCCAAATACGGCCGGTCTAGTCCCAGCTCATGCTCCACTTGTGCTACTTTTTCCGGGGTGGCAGTCGCCCCTAAGATCGTAATTGCTGGGCTGCTCTCGCTGAAAAAGTTGATGGTAAAAACCACGATAATGACCCCAAGCAAGATCGGGATCATGAGCAACACCCGCCGAATGATATATCGAATCATGCTAGATCTCCCTCCAATCATCCACACCGTTTGCAGATCCAAAATGCGGCCAGCGGAGGCCGGGAAGGTGGCCCCCGCTTCCGCTGGCCGCATATCTGTTCCTATTAACCTCCGATCATCCCAAGAGTAATAGCATTTTCACTAGTCAAACTCTCCTGTACACCAGTAATCCCCTCACGCACAGCGTATACCTGTCTCTTATACACATCTCCGAGCCCACGAGACGGACTCCTATCTCG
>OJPM01001471.1_pt1 | contig 11713 bp, 10 predicted proteins | sample 1598471 | NCBI WGS metagenome assembly OJPM01 (sample SAMN03922484, study PRJEB24848) | human gut metagenome | isolation source: stool sample | host: Homo sapiens | place: Germany | collected 2011-05 | reverse complement strand
AATCATGATTTACTAAATTATATTTTACTATATGCCATATATAAAAACAGACCGCGCATCCTTATTAGATGCGCGGTCTGTTCTATACGATAATCCCCTTTTGCTTTTGATACCTTTGGTATCATTTCTTAAATTATATAAAACATCTCATGAATTGTCAATAGTACTTTCATTTTTTGTCGTTTTTTCAAAAATTATAAAAGTACTATCGTCTCCCGCCACACTTCGCACAAACTCTCCAGCCTCCATGCCGCATTGGCCGGGCTGGTGGAGGGCAGCACCGTGGCTTCTATGCCGGTCAGGGGCAGCTGATATTTTCGATAAAGCTCTCCTGCTTTGTTACCGTTGGCATAGATCCGCGTGATCTGTGATTCCGCCAGAATCCTTCGAATATCCGTCGGCTCCACATTGCGGATGCTACTGTCGCTGGATCCCTTAATATCGCAGCTCTGGATTACATCCCAGACGGCAATGTGATGAGCCAGTAGCATTTTCTTTTTCTCCTCTATGGTCTCTGGCACCGGTTCCCCGCACAGATCTGCCATCACTTTCCAGAAACGGTTCTGCTTATGGCCGTAATAAAAATGGTTCTCCCGGGATTTCACCGAGGGCAATGTTCCCAGGATCAGCACCAGCGAATCCGCATCGTACACCGGTGCAAACGTGTGCTCAATATGTTCATATCCTGTCATGCTGTTTTCCTTCTTCCTTATGGCTGTCCCTGTCTTTCAGCAGATATCGGGCCGCAGGAATTTCCACGATCAGAGTAACCGCTACCGCCACCGCCGCAGACACCACGATAATCAGTATCTGATATTTCCACTGCCATACACGGTCACCTGTCATATTTGGCGGCGTATCCCCGCTCCAATAAGGAATTCTTTTTTCTTTCAGCCAGACGGCGATCATCTGATGCCAAAGATACAGATTATAGGAAAATTTGCAAAAAAGTGATGCCACCCGGTTGGAATATAGTTTCTGATAATATTCTCCCGCACAGGCCGTACTGAAAAGGAACAATGCAAACAGAAACGACTGCACCAGCCGGCTCTGCAGCTGAACTGCCTGCAGATTCACATCCCCGTCGTATTTATGAATCATCCCGTTCATCAGAAAAATACACAAAACAGAGATCACTGTTCCTGCCAGCCGCGAGTATTTATTTTCTGTCACATATTTCTTCCACATGACATACAGGATGCAGCAAAGCATGCCATTGGCATAGATTCCCATAAACGTCAGAATATTATTTCCATAATTTCTCTCTTTTCCCGCAAAACAGTTCAGAATTACCGCAGTACTTGTAACGGAAATCATCAACATCACACTATAAGTGGCAAAGGCCCACTTGCGGAACAATCTTGCGATCCACGGCAGCAGCAGATAATAGATCACTTCCATCTGTACCGTCCACAACACGCCGTTAAAAGAGGTGGATATATAAGTGTCCGACCAGTTTGGTGCAACGCAAAATACATGTGTCACAATATCTTTGCACAATGCCCCCACATTCCGATATTTATGCCCAGGTAAAATATAAAAAAACAGATCGATCGTCAGCATAAAATAGTAAGAAGGCAATATTCTTGCTGCCCTCTTTGAGCAGGATCATCATATCCACAAAAACGAATCCATATCTGACCCATCCAGCAAGGTTGATCTCCGTGAGTCCAATATATTTTGTGTACTCTGTTGGAATCCGAAGATACGGTGTCAGCCATGTCTGCTGCCAGAAATGAAACCACACTACCATCCCGATGGCTATGGCACGGATTCCATCCAGCACACCGATTCTGTTTTCTATTCTGTTTTTTTCATCCATGCTGTATTCCCGCCGTTTCTGATTTTCTGCTGCTTCCTATCTGTCATGTTCCAGTCTCCATCTGATACATCTGGTGAGATAATCCACGTAATCCGCATTCTTACACATTTCCTTGCCGGGAGTATCGGAGATCTTTGCCACATCCATGCCGTTGCAGGCAGTGGTCTTCATGACAATATTCAACGGTTCCTCGCAGGTATCATTGGCAATATAGGTTCCGATACCGAAAGCCACCGTCACCCTGTCCCGGAATGCCTTACGCAGTTCATCTGCCCGTGCAAAGTCCAGGCCGTCACTGAACAGCAGGGTCTTGCGCTTCGGATCAATTCCCAGGGATTCATAATGAGATATCAGCTTCTCCCCCCATGCAAAGGGATCCCCACTGTCATGCCGCACGCCGGAAAACAGAGTGGAATAGGTCAGCTGGAAATCTTTCAGGAAACAATCCGTGGTGATCGTATCCGTCAAAGCAATTCCGTTCAAAATGCCATACTCTTTCACCCAGGCATCCAGGGCATACCAGTTGGAATATGCCGGATTGTGCTTGTGATTGCCCTGCCCGGTACACATGATCCATTCATGGGCCATAGTGCCTACCGGTGTCACGTTCCATTTCTTTGCCAGATAGACATTGGAGGTACCAATGCAGGCGGAGTCCTTATAATCCTTATTGTGACCCACCAGCTTCTGTACTGCCAGTTCCTGTGCCTCTGCAGAGAGACGGCGTCTCAGACCGAATTCACTGAAATTTCCAAGGCAATACGTTCCGTCCACCAGCTTCTGTAGCTTGTCTGCCAGACGCTCCCGGAAGGAGGCATACAGCTTCTCATAGTCATAATTCATACGGAAAAATACTTCATTAACAATAGCCAGCGTCGGGATCTCATACATAGAAGTATTCAGCCAGGAGCCCTTCGTCTCGATAGTCAGGCCACAGTCTGCCTCCGTGCCGATCTCAAAATCCTCATATCTGGGCTGCCACAAACGTAAAAAATCCACATAGGAACCCTTGATCCATTTTACGTTCTCCAGATAAGCCAGTTCCTCTTCCGTAAAACGTAAGTCACAATAGGCCCGGATCTGCGCCTTGATTTCTTCTACCATTTCAGATGTGAAAAATACATCTGTATTCCTGCATTTGAAGGTCCAGGTAGTCTTATAAGCGCTGAACTGGTGGTAGATACACTGTCCCATAGAGAACTTGTACATATCATTTTCCAGTAAGCTGTTGATGATCTGTGGTAATTGCATGATTTTATCCTCTTTCTCTCTTAGATTCACAACTGTGTAAATATGATATGTTCTCTAAATCACATCCGCCTGGATCGGTCCCATAGCTGCGATGGCCGTCTGGTGCGTCTGGGGTGTCACACAGGCACAGGCCTTCTCAATGACACACACTCTCGCTTCCGGTACAAATGCCTTTGCCATGACCACATTGCTTAACACACAGATTCCGGTGCAGAATCCGGTAAAATCCACTTCCATGGGATATTCACCCTCTGCTGCCTCTCCTGCTGCCGTCACCTCTTCCCAGATTGCCTTCAGCGTATTCCCAAAATCCAGACTGCCAAAAGTAGGCTTTTTCACCGTAAGGATCTGTTCCGGCGCATAATGCTCCTGTACCGCCTTCATGATATCCGGATGGATCTTATATCCTTCTGTGCCTTCCTGTCCGTGCAGAACGGGCAGACGCTTTCCTTCCTGGGTGTGCAGATAATCCGCCGTATGGGTATCCTTTGTAAAGATCACCTTGTAGTATTCCCCGCTTTCTGCTGCCGCAACGATATACTTTACCGCCGCCTCGCACTCCTTGTTTCCCAGCGCCCCAGTGATGAATTCGTTCTGTGCATCCGTGATCACTAATACTTTCTTTGTCATGTCCCTCTCCTCTACTCGTTTTTCTATAATGATGCCGGGGCAAAAGCCCCCGACTTTGCACAAAAAGCAGGCAACCGCATCCTGCGGCTACCTGCTTCTATTACTTATAGAAATAATTTCTTCACTTTTTCTGCATCAAATACAACTTCCTTTACCCCGTCCACTTCGATCTGATACAGGGCATTGGCTGCCAGATGCTCCGCCGCCTGCTCAAGGTCACGGATTCCACTGGTGTTGGAATAGATCTCCACCACCGCATCCAGTCCCTCTTCGGTGAGTGTGCATTCGTCTGCCTGCAGTCCAATCCTTTTCAGCACCTTCGGCAATGCAAATCTGGAGAAAATGATCTTCTTCTCCTCCGGTGTGTAATCCGGGATGTCGATCACTGCAAAACGGGACATTAACGGAGCACTAATCTGCTCCTTATCATTGGCAGTGGCGATGGGGTAGACACCAAAGGTGGGAACGGTACATTCCATATAGTTGTCCGTGAATCCCAGATTGTCAAGCAGTGTCAGAAGCACATCCGCCGGATTGCCGTTACCCTTGCCGTTTGCCGCCTTGTCCAACTCATTGATGATGAATACCAGATTAGACTCTCCCGCCATGGAAAAAGCCTCCATGATAATGCCCGGCTTGGCATTGGCATAGATTCTGGAGCTTCCGGTCAGCTGCTCCGGATCGTTAATGGAACTCATGTCTAATGTTGTCCAGGGCAATTTCAGGATCCTCGCCACCGCATAAGCGATCTGGGATTTACCGGTTCCGGCCGGACCCACCAGAAGCAGTCCGTAAGCCGGTAAGGTGTGAGTACGGTTAATCTGGATAATGGTCTCCATGATCCGCTGCTTGACTCTCTCCATGCCGTACAATTCCTCGTCCAGGATCCGTCTGGCTTCCATCGGATCAATGGCTTCGAAGTAATTGCCCTTCCACTGAATGTTCATCATGATGGACAGCGCTCTCTGGGCATGTCTTCTCTCTTCCGGAGACACCTCATGGGATCTGGCCACCGCCAGATTTCTTCTGGCCCACAGGCGGATGTTTTCCGGCATGGTCCTTCCAGCACATGTCATGAAATCGGAGATACTCTGAAGGCTGGTAAGCTTCATATCATCGCCGTCTTCCTCTTCGTCCTCCCCCTGTTCCTCTTCTGCGGGAGCACTGCTGGCGAACAGTCTTTCCATCATGAACTGTAAAAATCCATCTTCTGCCGAAAGCTTGGTTCCGCCGCCAAATGCAGTCTCTCGGATCTTGTATACCGCATAGCCTTCTTCCCGGTTTTCCCCGGAAAGCCGGACATTGATGTGATTTTCTCCTAACCATCTGACGAGGCTTACGAATCTTGCATCGATCTGTAAAATATCGGCATAGGCACTGCTGCCCTCTTCCCTGAATTCGAAATTTGTGCGTTTGTTCTGATTGCCGAAGACACCGATAGCATGGTGCTTCCACGGTTCGCTGCTGTTGTCCAGGATCAGGATCGGCTTTTCGGGACTTGCCGCAGCCTCATTGGAACGGAACATGGTATAGGTGCATACGGGATCCTGCTTCTTCTCATTTTCCGGAATACTGCTGAAATCAAATACCGGCATTGTCAGCCTCCTTTTTTCTCGCCTGAATCTTCTCCTCATCGATCAGCTTGAACTGCTTTACCAGATTGGTCATATTCTCGGACTGAGCCAGCAGTTCCTCACTGGTAGCGGATAATTCTTCTGCTGCCGCAGAGTTGGACTGTACGATCTCGGAGATCTGGTTCACACCGCTCTCCGCCTGATTCATGGCATCTGACTGAGCAGCTGCAATCTGGTTCAGTTCCTCAGAATCCTGTGCGATCTTGCGGACGCCTTCCACGATAACGCTCAACGTCTGGGACGCATGATCCACAGCTTCATTGCCGGCATGGATCTCCTCCAGTGTACCGCCGATCAGCTCTCTGGTATTGACAGCGGACTGCGCACTCTGCTCTGCCAGCTTACCAATCTGGTCTGCCACCACAGCAAAACCTCTTCCGGCCTCCCCCGCTCTGGCTGCCTCAATGGACGCATTTAAGGACAGCAGGTTGGTTTGACTGGCAATATCCTCGATCTCACCGATGATGTTGCTGATCTTCTCGGAAGTCTCGTTGATCTGTTCCATGATCTCCATCAGATGATTCATCTCGGTACGGCCTTCATCTGCCTTAGCAGAGTATTCCTGTGCCTGCCTGCTGGAATTCTTGGTATGCTCTGCAGTATTGTCTACCATAGAGGTAATATTAGTAATGGTTGCCTGTAGCTGCTGTACGGCTCCGGCCTGCTCAGTAGCGCCCTCTGCCAGAGACTGTGCGGCATCTGCCAGGCTTCCGGCACCCATGGATACCTGGCCGGATACGGAATTTACATTGTACAATGCTTCATTCATCTTATATTTGATATCTCTCAGGGCTTCCTTCAATTCATCCAGATCCCCTGCATAGAGATCGGGGTAAAGAAATTTTACCGTCCAGTCACCATTTGCCATGGCATTCAGAGCCTGCTTGATATCCTCAATGATCATTCGCAGATTTTCAGCCATTGCAATGGCGGCACGATTCATCTCTGCCACTTCGTCCTCTGTCTTTACTTCCGGGAACTCTGAAGACAGATCACCTGCAGCAAACCCATCCAGTCTGTCTGCCAGCGCTTTCAGCGGTCCGACGATTCCTTTGGCTATTCTTTTTCCCGCTTTTTCAGATCCCGCAAAGCCTACTCCGATGATCAGAAGGATTACAATAAAAATAACCACACGGAAAACATTCAGTTTGGCTTCCATGGCATTTCCGTTCGTTACACTGCTGTCCAACAGGCTCGTCATATCTGCATAGACCTGCTGGAACACGGGATCCATCTGTTCGCCTGCCATCTGCTGTGCCTGCATCCGCTTAGCAGAATCGGAAGCTGTTCCCAGTTCCAGTATCTGTGCCTCGATCTGCTGATAAGAAGCTACGCCGTCCTTGATCTGCTGGTAGGTAGCTCTTCCCTCATCCGTGATCATGTCATCTTCCAGGGCACTGATATAGGTATCCAACTGTTCCGCCGTCAGGTCATGGGCATTTTTTGCTGTAGCGATCAGTGTATCGTCATCATAGCCGATGGCGGCACGGGTCTCACTCCGCATCTCCGCGATAACGATCATCGCCTTACCGATGTCACCCTGCGCGAAACCGTAATGCTTCAAGGCGTAGGAATACTGATAACTCACGATTCCCATGGCCACACAGGCGATGACACCCGTCATGCTCAGCAGTATCGTGGTCTTACGAAATACTTTCAATAGGCGCTTCTCAATGGAGAGCTTGTTTAAACTGTTAAATCTGTCCGTTCTGTCCATTCCAATGTTCCATCCTCTCTGTAAACTGTGTGTAAAAATCTATCGTCCCCTCATACGGCAATAAATAAAACAGACGCAGCAGCAGGAGATTTTCTTCCCTCTGTTTCCCTTCGTCTTCTCCTGTCAGTCTTTCTTCCATGGCATGTAACAGGTCATGCCATTGTAAGGTAAATTGCTGATTGCGGGTCAGATCCGGAGTATCGATCCATTTACTGACTTTTATCTTGCTGCGGTTCTCCTTTGCACATTCCCCGGTCTGGAGAAAATAGGAAAATCCTCCGTTTTCATAATATCTTCCCAGAGGAAACAGTCTGCAGATTCCAGGCCGGTACGGATGGATGCTGCATCTTCCTTCCTCATCCAGATAAGCGCAGGCTTCCTCTGTCCCCTGCATTTTCAGATTCGGTAAGATCACACCGTCCACCACATTGAGCTCCACCGATGCCGCTAATAGCTCCTGCATGCTTTTCCCCATTCCTGTAGTCATCCGGTACACATCATAGGGATCCAGGATAATGGAATTGCCCATGCCGTGACAACACCGGGAACAGCCATTGCAACCACCGCAATCCGCTTTTACCATATCATTTGCTTTGTATAATCGGCCGTCGGATATCTCCGCAAGGCTTACATTTCGCTTCATATCTTCACCATCAGCCTCTCTGTGCCTTGCGTTCCATGATCTCCTTCAGGCTCTCGGTGTAAGGCGCTCTTGCCACACCGTACTCTGTTACGATTCCGGCGATCAGTTCATGGTCCGTCACATCGAATGCCGGATTGTAGACCTTTACACCCTCCGGGGCCATGCGCTCCTTGTACCACATCTCAGTAACCTCTTCTGCCTTACGCTGCTCAATACAGATATCTGCGCCGGTAACAGTAGCCATGTCAATGGTAGATGTAGGTGCACAGATATATACCGGTACACCGTACTGCTTTGCTACCGCTGCTACTACGCTGGTGCCGATCTTGTTGGCCGTATCTCCGTTAGCCGCCACTCTGTCACAACCCACGAACACTGCCTGTACCCAGCCCTTGGACATTACAGAAGCAGACATATTGTCGCAGATCAGTGTGACATCCACGCCTGCGGAATGCAGTTCAAAAGCAGTCAGTCTGGCTCCCTGCAACAGGGGTCTGGTCTCATCCGCAAATACATGGAAGTTATAGCCCTTCTCCTGTCCCAGATAAATAGGTGCTGTTGCAGTACCATATTTTACGGTTGCAAGTTGTCCTGCATTACAGTGAGTCAGGATGCCATCTCCCGGTTTCACCAGTTCCAGGCCAAATTCTCCGATTTTTCGGCATACTTCCACATCTTCCGCCCGAATCTGCAAGGCTTCATCATGCAGGATTTCCTTCACTTCTGCCACGGTTTTGTGTTCTTCTCTGCCGGCCTTCACAGCCACGGCATTCATACGCTTCAATGCCCAGGACAGGTTGACTGCGGTGGGTCTGGAAGAATCCAGATATTCCTTATATTCGGTAAATTTCTCATAAAACTTTTCAAAATCTTCGGTCTCGATGCGGTTTGCCAGCAGATAAATACCCAGTGCCGCCGCTACGCCGATGGCCGGAGCCCCTCTGACTTTCAACAGATAAATGGCATCCCAAATTTCCTGTGCCGTATGTAAAGCGATCAGTTCGATCCTGCCGGGTAATAAGGTCTGGTCTATGATGATCACCGCATCCTGTGCTTCATCCAGTGCCACGGTGTCGTAATCGAGAATTGTTTTTTCTTTTTCCATAGATACTCCTTTATATATGTTTTCGTAATTGTCAGATCCTTACGGTATCTTCCCGGTTAATTTTCATGCCGGATAATATCGGCAAATTCTGCTTTCGCTGCCTTGGCCAGATCCTCCGGTGTCAGACGGATCTGAGATCCGATCTTGCCGCCGCTGACATAGATCTGCTCCTGTGTCTTTGCGCTTTCATCGATTCTGGTCACGTACTGCTTTTTCATGCCAATGGCAGTACAGCCGCCGCGGATATAACCGGTAATGGCGTTAATATCCTTTACGTGGATCATTTCCACGCTCTTTTCCCCTACCGATTTCGCTGCCTTTTTCAGATCCAGCTCCGCCGCAATAGGGATAACGAATACAAAATAATTCTTGCTGTTGCTCACGGTGACCAACGTCTTATAGACCTGTTCATAGGGCAGGGATAATTTGTCAGCTATCTGAAGACCGTCCACGAATTCCTCACACTCGTAGGTGTGATGGGTATAAGGAATCTTCAAAGATTCCAGGATCCGCATTGCGTTGGTCTTTACTTCTTTTTGTTTTGCCATAAAACTACTCACGCCTTTCAACAACCTGCAAACTTTGAGCCGAAGGCACAAATTTGCAGGTGAAAAATTTATTTTTCACCTTGTTACCCTTGGTATCATTTTATTTTACTATTTTGCTTCCCTCAGCGCAAGCATACAAGGCAAGAAACTTGCACAAGTTGCATCCGTTTTTTGCAGAAAAGAACTCCGCCCGACTCCCGGACGGACCGGGGAATCAGGCGGAGTTCTTATATGTTTTTAATCCGTTGTTACGAATTAGTTTGCTGCCTTCTCAGCCTTTGCAGCCTTCAGCTGCTCGGTCAGAGCGGGAACTACCTTGTTCAGGTCGCCTACGATACCGTAGTCAGCCACATCGAAGATAGGTGCGGTCTCATCCTTGTTGATGGCAACAATGAGATCAGACTCTTCCATACCTGCTACATGCTGAATAGCACCGGAGATACCGATTGCAAAGTAAATCTGAGGACGAACGGTCTTACCGGTCTGTCCAACCTGCAGATCCTTGGGCTTCCAGCCATTATCTACAACTGCACGGGAGCAGGATACGGTACCGCCAAGAACCTCTGCCAGATCGTCCAGGATCTTGAAGTTCTCTGCGCTGCCAACTCCACGTCCGCCGGATACCAGGATCTTAGCATCCATGATATCAACGGTATCGGATACAGCCTTAACGACTTCCTTGATGGTTACATATTTGTTGTTCGGAGTAAATCCGGGATTGTACTCTTCGATTACAGCCTTTGCACCTGCGATCGGAGCGATCTTCTGCATAACGCCGGGACGAACGGTTGCCATCTGAGGTCTGTTGTCGGGGCAGGCGATGGTAGCGATGGTGTTACCACCGAATGCAGGACGGGTCATCAGCAGCTGGTTGTGCTTCTGCTCCTGTCCGGGGATAGCAACGAGAGGGAAATCACCGATCTCAAGTACAGTACAGTCAGCAGTCAGACCGGTCTTAACTCTTGCGGAAACGGTAGGGCCGAGGTCACGTCCGATAGCAGTTGCACCTACCAGAACGATCTCAGGCTTATATTTCTCGATAACAGATGCCAGTGCATGTGCATAAGGCTCGGTTCTGTAAGTCTCCAGTTCGGGATCGTCCACAAGGATTACCTTATCTGCGCCATACTCAGCCAGCTTATCTGCCAGATTCTTTACATTATAACCGATCAGAACCGCGGTTACCTCGGTCTCCAGCTTTGCAGCCAGCTCTTTACCTTTGCCGAGCAGCTCCAATGCGATACCGCTGATCTCATTGTCTACCTGCTGGGCGAACACATATACACCCTTGTATTCTTCAATATTATTGGTTACCATGGTTTGCCTCCTATATTAGATGATGTGCTTTTCTTTGAATTTAGCCACAATGTAAGCTGCTCCGTCTTCAGGTGAATCGGGAACGATCTTCTCACCTGCGCCCTTACGAACCTTATCGGATGCCTTTGCAATCTTGGTAGGAGATCCCTTCAGGCCAAGGTTGCTGTCATCAACATCTTTCAGATCAGCTCTGCCCCAGGTAGTGATCTCTGCCTTGCATGCATCGAAGATTCCGCCGGGAGTCATATAACGAGGCTTATTCAGCTCGGACAGTGCAGTGATCAGGCAGGGCATCTGAGCCTCTACTACATGATATCTGTCATCATACTGTCTCTGAACGATCACCTTGTCTCCCTCAACCTTGATGTCCTGTGCATAAGAGATTACAGGAAGTCCCAGATGCTCAGCGATCTGAGGACCAACCTGTGCAGTATCACCATCGATTGCCTGACGACCGGTAATGATCAGATCATAGTCAAGGTTTCTCAGTGCACCTGCAATGGTAGTGGAAGTAGCCCAGGTATCAGCACCGCCCAGTACTCTGTCGGTAACCAGAATTGCTTTGTCAGCGCCCATAGCCAGCGCCTCACGAAGAGCATCTGCTGCCTTGGGAAGACCCATGGTCAGTACGGTAACTTCTGCGCCGAACTCGTCCTTCAGCTTCAGTGCAGCTTCCAGACCAGCCTTATCATCGGGATTCATGATAGCAAGCATTGCGCCTCTGTCAAGAGTTCCGTCAGGATTGAATTTAACACCGCCCTTGGTATCGGGCACCTGCTTAATACAAACAACAATCTTCATTGTATTTTCTCCTTACTTTTCTAATAAAATTTCCGACAAATGCCTGCTTGCTTATTTCAGCAGATCTGCGGAGATAACCATTCTCTGAACTTCGGAAGTACCCTCGTAGATCTCGGTGATCTTTGCATCACGCATCATACGTTCAACTTCGTACTCTCTGATGTAACCGTAACCACCGTGCAGCTGAACAGCCTTGGTAGTAACTTCCATAGCAACCTCAGCAGCATACAGCTTAGCCATAGCAG
>OJPM01001429.1_pt1 | contig 11991 bp, 8 predicted proteins | sample 1598471 | NCBI WGS metagenome assembly OJPM01 (sample SAMN03922484, study PRJEB24848) | human gut metagenome | isolation source: stool sample | host: Homo sapiens | place: Germany | collected 2011-05 | reverse complement strand
AGCCACTGTACTTTTCTATTCGTGGGAAATAGTATTTTGCATCTTCTCCCTCAAAAAAACAAAATAAATAGTCTCTATATTTCTTTTTCTCTTGGCAATACCGCGAAAAAGCCACCACACCTTTGTTTCTTGCATCTTTAACCTTTTGTATATCCATTTTTTCTCCCTCACTCATTCTCAGACAAACAATTTCCCATATCCTTTGCCAAATCGTCAAATTCATTATCAAATATGAAAGGAGAATGTGTTACGGCTATTAATGTTGAACATTTTCCAGAATTAACGACATCTGGAAGAAACATGTTCTGCCATTTTATAGACAATGATAATTCGGGTTCATCAAACAAAATAATGCACTTTTCTATATTTTCGATATATAATTTTGAAAATACGGAAATGATTTGTTTCTCGCCTGATGATAAGTTTTGAATACCAATCGGCTTTTTGGCTTTATCCTTGTATATCCCTAATTCTACATTGGTTTCATCATATATATATTTCTTACCGTTTAAATAATTATTACATATTGAACAAAATGTTTTTACCCTTTCGTCATACATATTTTGTCTTTCATAGCTATCTATTAGATTCTTAATAAGATTTAATAGATACCTATTTTCACGATTATAAATATCAGAGTTATCTACCAATTCAATAATTCTTTGTTTATCCCGTTCCTCAATTTGGTCTCCTATTCTCGCCAATGCAATAATCAACTTATTCTGTTCAATTTTATAGTTTTCAAAATCAGACAATTCACCATTTAGATATTGCTTTAAAAGAACACCCGTCATTTTAGCGAATCCTGTAATTGCAACCGACTTTATTGTTTGCAAAAGCGTTTCTATGTTTTTCTCTACATCTGTCATTCCAAATTGTATGAGTCTGCTTTTCACACGATCTTTTTCAATATCTATGCCTAAATTAGACATATCTTCTTCTATTCTTCTATATGTAGGAAAGTACAAAATTTCCTCGTCAATTTTTTCTTCTACTTTTTTCTTAAATTCAATCACATTATTAAAATCTGCTTTTGTTATGTTATTCTTCCGATATCGTTGTAAAATATAACGTTCTAGCTCCCGACGAGCCATTGTAGGTGGCATTCCAAATATATCACTTACTTTAAAATAGTACTTCTTTAACTCATCCTCATTAGAACCTTCCTCAATTAGTTTGTTTATGTTTTCTAATTCCTTTATTGAAAATAAACTTTCAAATCGTACTCTACGCCTTCTGTATGGAGAATTATCATATATATAATCTTCTACATATGATGATATATCGTTATGGTTAATGCTAATCTTTTCACCGTCAATAAATGTTAATGAAATGGCATCGAAAATAATATTATTCAGTTTCTCAATATTTCCACTTAAAACATAATATAAGCAATTCAATATCGTTGTCTTTCCCATACCGTTTTCGCCTAAAAATATATTCACTTTTTCATCTAAAGGTAACCTAACATTAAACTGATTAAAAAGATTGTTAATTTCAAACAATTTTAACTTTGATTTCATGGCATTTCTCTCCATTTCATTATATCATTCTACTATATTAAAATGCTTCAACGCATCCTTTATGGCTTCCACTTTCTCCGCTGTCGGATGCTTCCTTGGCTGTTTCAATTCTTCTACCGCATTAGGAGCATCATACATCGGCAAGCCTAAATCTCTCTTTACCTCTGCGATATATGCGGTATGTACCTTGAAGCCGTATTTAGCTTCTATGTACTCCTTTATCATTTTGTAGGTCACTCGTTCTTTGGGCTTATATTCTTCGGCTCTTTTAGCGATATTATCAAGCGGAACTTTTCCCTCACCCTCGCCAAACTCAACTTTTACGTTGATATGTCCGTCTGGCTTTTTGTGGGAAAGCAGTACAACAGTCTCCACATGTGTCGTGTTCCCAAACTGATCCACCGCCCTCACCTTGCAAAGCTCATATCCGCCCTCACAAAGCACCTTAAGATCCCTCGCTAACGTTGCCGAATCACAGCTTACATACACGATCCGCTCCGGCTGCATCTTAAGCATCGTCTCAAGACATACACCATCGCACCCCTTTCGCGGCGGATCGACCACGATCACATCCGGGTGCAGCATATCTGCATCTGTGTCTTTCTTTTTTTCATAAAATGCCGGCAGCACTTCCTCTGCTTTTCCTACAAAAAACTCAGCATTATTGATACCGTTGAGCGCCGCATTATTCTTCGCATCCTCGATTGCCTGTGGGATGATCTCCACCCCATAAACTTTTCCCGCTTTCTGTGCAAGAAAAAGTGAAATCGTGCCGATGCCGCAATATAGATCCCACACGGTCTCTTTTCCGGTCAGTCCCGCATAGTCGAGCGCAAGGCTGTAGAGTTTTTCCGTCTGGACAGGATTGACCTGATAAAATGACTGCGGTGAAATATGGTATGCGACCGCTGTATCAGTCAGTGAAAAATCCTTCGTATCGCGTAGATGGATCATATCGGTAATGTATGGATCGCCCCAGATACATTTCGTCACATCCCCGAGGATCACATTTGTTTTCTTCGTATTCTGATTGATGGAAATGCTCTTCATTCCCTCGATGGCTGTCAATCTGTCGATCAGTTTTTCCACTTTAGGAAGACTATTTCCGTTGATAATCACACAGACCATAAGCTCTTTTGTGGTAAACCCATAGCGGATCAGGACATGACGAACCAGCCCCTTACCTGTATTTTCATCGTAAGATGCCACATGACATTCTTTCATATAAGAAAGGACTTCATTTAAAATAATCTGATTTTCCTCCACACCCAGTTTACAGTCATTGACCGGGATAATACTGTGGGTACGCGCTGCATAAAAACCGGCAACCGGATTCCCATCTTTATCCGCACCGATCGGAAACTGTGCCTTGTTCCGGTAGCGGTATGGTTCTTTCATCCCCACGACAGGAAGCATGATTCGGTCGATCAATTCCGGCGCAAAACCGCCAATACGAATCAGATTTCCGCGCACTTTGTTCTGCTTAAATTCTAGCTGCTTTTCATAATTCAACGCCTGTATCTGACATCCGCCGCATCTCCTGTGAAGTTCACACTGTGGTGTCACACGAAATTTAGACGGCGATAAAATCTGCTCCACTCTCGCATAACCATAATTTTTCTTCATCTTTGTGATGCGGGCTTCGATCTCATCTCCAAGCACCGCATCTTTAACGAAAAAGGTCATGCCATCGTATTTTCCGATTCCTTCGCCGTCCACGCCCATATCTTCGATTTTCAGTTCTATGATATCATTTTTCTGCATAATTATAATTTCCCGGAGCGTCTGATATTGCTCTCAAGCAGACGGTTGTACCCCTGCCATTCCTGATTATTTTCCGGCACGTTGTTAAAGATTTCGCGCACCGTCTCCATCTTTGCATCGATATTATCCGCAAAACTGAGTGCTAATGCCTCCGGCAGCGCCGGTTTTTTCGGTGAACCAAACTCTAACTCGCCATGATGTGCTAAAATACAGTGCTTTAACTCGCTTGCCAGTCCCTTTGGAAAATCCGGGATCGTGCGGATCCTGTCACCGACCATCTCGGTTCCGATAATAATATGTCCTAAGAGCTGACCATCATCCGTGTAATCATTTTCCGGGAATGTGGAAAGCTCCTCTAATTTTCCGATATCATGGAAAATAGCTGCCGTGACCAAAAGATCGCGGTTTAACATCGGATAACAGCCTGCAAAATAATCACAGTGCTTTGCCACACTTAAGCTGTGCTCAAGCAGACCACCGACAAATCCGTGGTGCACAGTCTTTGCAGCAGAGTGGAATTTAAAGCGTTTTTCAAAATCTGCATCTTCCACAAAAAAGCTCTCTAACAGCTTCTTTAAATGCCCTTCTTTGATGCTCGCAATCAGGCCTTTTAACTCCTCATACATCTGGTCGATATCCTTATCGCTGACCGGAAGGTAATCTTTTGGATCATACTCCCCTTCCTGCACCTTGCGGACACGCTTTACATTCAGCTGTAAATTGCCCTGAAAGCTGGTGATATCACCCATTACGGCTATGTAATCCAGTGAATCGAACTCGTCGATTCCAACAGAACCAGGCTCCCAGATCTTCGCATCCAGTGTGCCCGTTTTGTCCTGTAAGATCAATGTATCATAAGGTTTTCCTGCCTTTGTCAGCGCAGACTGTTTTACTTTACATAGATAGATTTCATTAATTCGCTCGCCCTCTCTGAGGCTCTCAATATACTTCATACTACTCCTTATTCCCTCTTTTATTTTCTAAAATTATTATGCCTGTATCCGCATTTCTGCTTCTAAAACGCATACCAGTGTCCACATTTCTGTTTCTGACATGCATGGCCGCATCCGCATTTCTGCTTCTAAAATACATGCCTGTATCTGGTTCACATCTCTATGGCAGTACACTGACTTCTACCGTGCAGGTGATTTCCGTATAACCTTCCGGTCCCTGCCGCTCAATCTTCACTTCCACCGTATCTTCCGGCTTTAACGAAAGCAGTTTTTTCTCATAATTTTCTGCCGTAAGAATCTCATCCCCGTCAATCTCCGTAATGACATCCCCATTCTGAAGTCCCGCCGCCATTGCCGGTGAATCCATGCAGACATCTTTGATATAGGCGCCTTTTGGTATTTCATATTCACGTTCGATCGCCGCAGTAACCGTTGTCACTTCAAGCCCGATGTACGGAATATCCTGTCCGTTTGACAACATCTCAATCAATGCCTTTAATTCAGAAATAGAAATCGCTGTCAGCGTATTCTCATCGCCTGCACTACTGTATCCCTGCATCACGATCCCGATGATCTCACCATCCACATTGACAAGCGCACCGCTTCCATTGCTGCTTCCGACAATATCTGTCGTAAATACACTGTAATTATGATCTATCGTGGAAATACTATTTGTCGTAGATGTGATATTTCCGGTCAGTATCGAATAATTTGTTCCAAGCGGACTTCCGATTGCAATCGCAATCGTTCCCTGCGCAACGGTCAGTGAATTGCCAAGAACTGCAACCGTGATCGCATTCTTTGTACTTTCTGTAAGCTCCGAAGTCTTTACGCTCAACACGGCAATCCCTGTATTGCCATCGTATTTTTTCATCTCAGCTTTCACTGAAACATCATTAATAAATGTAACGTAGATCTCCTGGGCATCCGCAATCGCCTTGCGCTCCGTCAAAACCAGAAGTTCTCTGCTGTTCTCCGCTACAATGATTCCGGAGGCCTGACCTTTGCTCTCATACGGATTATTAAACCAGTCGGTGTCACTCTTTACGCCGGTTACAGTCACAATAGACTTATTGGCTTCTTTTCCAACGGCATATAACTTGTTCTGCAGCTTCTGAAAATCAGCAAGTTCAAGTTCCCGCAGGTCATTGTCCGGAACATTCTCTCCGGTCTGCTCTGTTTCCGTTTCACCCGTCTGTTCCTGCTGTGAGTTTCCCACTTCTCCATTTTCCTGCGATCCGTTGTTCTCCGCTGCCCCGTTTTCTCCCTGCTGCCCGTCGTTCTCTGTCTCCTGTGTATCCTTCTGTTCCGACGCTTCCTGTATATCGCCCTGACTTGGCTCCTCCGTTTCCGTGACATCATCTTGCGGAATCGTAACAACCGGCTTCTCCTCTGGGTAAAACCAGTTTGAAAACTCAGGCTGCAGTAAACTAAACACCAGCGCAGCCACCGCACCAAAAATTACGGCAAGCGCTACCGTAAACAATGCTTTTTTTACAAGACGTTTTTTATTCAACGGCTTCTCCTTGATCTGTTCATTAATAAAAGAAAAGCCACCCTTCTCTTTCTCCTGCATGATTTTCCCTTCCTTAACAAAAATGAAAACCGCACCTAGTTTATTATAGTTTGAAACACATACGCTTGCAACACTATTTTTTGCATTTCCGGCTTTCATTCCCCTAATTAATGGGATATAATGTGAATTAGCAATGAGCAGTGCCAAATGAGGGAAAAATAAAAAAAGACTGCTTGCAGGCTCTTTTTTGTTTTTTTCTCATTTGATAGGGCGAATGCCCGTCAGCCCGGAAAATCTCTGATTTTTCGGGCTGGCACTGCGGACTAAAGTCGAACACAACTCCCCGTCAACTCAACGCAACCTCTGATTTTTCGGGCTGGCACTGCGGACTAAAGTCGAACACACATATCCGTCGGCATGCTGCCACTGCAAACTAAATTTTCAACCACAAGGAATTACAAATCATATGAATGAAAAAGTTTTAAAAACATTAGAATACAATAAAATCATCGCACGTCTCGCGGAGCACGCTTCCAGCGAGGACGCAAAAAAACGCTGTCTTACCCTCACACCAGGCACAGACATAAACGAAATCAACCTTTTACAGTTACAGACCAAAGATGCCCTAAACCGTCTCTTTAAAGGCGGGCGCATCTCTTTTTCCGGTGTACACGACATCCGAGACTCCCTGAAACGTTTAGAGATCGGTGCATCCTTAAGCATCACGGAACTGCTGCGCGTCTGCTCTCTCTTAGAGGCAGCAAAACGTTCAAAAGCATTTTCCCGCACCAGCATCGGACACACCGGACCGGACCGTCCTGCCGCAGCAGACGGGACAGACGAACTTCCGGTCGACTCACTGACCGGATTTTTCGATCAGATTGAGCCGCTCACACCGTTATGCGATGAGATCCGCCGCTGCATTTTATCGGAGGACGAGATCGCGGACGATGCCAGCAGTACGCTCCGCTCCATCCGCAAATCCATGCGTGGCATGAACGATAAGATCCGCGCACAGATGAACTCGATGATCAACAACACGACCACACGCAGCTATTTACAGGATGCTGTCATCACGATGCGCGACGGCCGCTACTGCCTGCCGGTCAAAGCCGAGGCAAAATCGCAGGTTCCCGGTATGGTGCACGACCAGTCCTCCTCCGGTTCCACGCTCTTTATCGAACCGCTCGCTGTCGTAAACTTAAACAACGAATACAAAGCGTTACTGATCAAAGAAAAAGAAGAGATCGAAGTCATCCTCGCAAACTTAAGCAACTTAACGGCAGGATACTCCATGCAGCTTCACACCGACTATAACGTACTCACGGAACTTGATTTTATTTTTGCAAAAGCAGCCTTCGCACAGACTTACAATGGTGTTGCCCCGACCTTCAACACAGATGGACGGATCAATATCAAAAAAGGCCGTCATCCACTGCTCGACGCAAAAAAAGTAGTGCCGATCGACGTGCGCCTCGGAGAAGATTTTACCCTGCTTATCATTACCGGTCCAAACACCGGTGGTAAAACCGTCTCCTTAAAAACAGTCGGCCTTCTGACATTGATGGGTCAGGCAGGACTTCACATCCCGGCTTCCGAGCGTTCGGAGCTTGGAATTTTTGAGGAAGTGTTTGCCGACATCGGAGATGAGCAGAGTATTGAGCAGTCTTTAAGTACATTCTCCTCCCACATGACAAACATCACCCGCATTTTAAGCCAGGTCAACGACCGCTCCCTCGTGCTTTTCGATGAACTCTGTGCCGGAACTGACCCGACGGAGGGTGCCGCACTTGCGATCTCCATTTTATCGAAATTAAAACTGTACGGTGCGCGTGTCATGGCAACCACTCATTACAGCGAATTGAAAGTATTTGCCCTGCAGACCTCCGGCGTAGAAAATGCCTGCTGTGAATTTGACGTGGAATCTTTAAGCCCAACTTACCGTCTTTTAATCGGTATTCCTGGAAAGAGTAATGCATTTGCGATTTCCACGAAACTCGGTCTTGGTGAAGATATCATCGAGGACGCTAAGGGACGGATCAGTGAAAATGACATGAATTTTGAGGATCTTTTAGCTGACCTTGAAAAGAGCCGTATCACGATTGAAAAAGAACAGCTTGAGATCAATCAGTATAAAGAGGAAATCCAGAAACTAAAAGAACAGCTCGAACAGAAACAGGAACGCTTAGACGCAAGCCGTGACAAGATCCTGCGCGAAGCAAATGAGCAGGCTTATAATATCATCAAAGAAGCCAAAGATCTTGCTGATGAAACGATCCGCAATTTCAATAAATACGGCACCGCACACGCTCCGGTCAGCGAAATGGAAAAAGAACGTACCAAACTGCGCGATAAGATGAACAACGCACAGAAAAAAATGTCTGACCAGAAAAAGAATGCTGCGCCGAACCATAAGATTCCAAAGAAACTCCGCGTTGGCGACCGCGTCAAAGTCATCAGCATGAACTTAAACGGAACCGTGCATTCCCTGCCAAACGCAAAGGGTGACCTTTATGTACAGATGGGAATTTTGCGCTCCCTTGTCAACATCAACGACCTGATCCTGTTAGAGGAAGAAACTTCTCCGACCAGCAAAAAATACGGCCGTACCGGTGCCGGCAAAATCAAAATGAGCAAGTCCGCATCCGTCTCCACAGAGATCAACCTGATCGGCAAGACCACCGACGAGGCGATCGCTCTTTTGGATAAATATTTAGATGATGCCTACCTTGCACATATTCCGTCTGTCCGCATCGTCCACGGCAAGGGAACCGGTGCACTGCGCAACGCCGTACAGGCACATTTAAAACGTTTAAAATATGTGAAATCATTCCACCTCGGAGAGTATGGCGAAGGTGATGCCGGCGTAACGATTGCCGAATTCAAAGACTGATTTCAGACAAAAAGTAATTTCAGTAAGACAGATTTTATCTGATCCCATGCACAAAGCACTGCCGAAGCAATACCATTTCGTCTGATTTACAAACAGAATAACAACTAACAGGAGGTAATTTTATGGCAGCAAAACAAAAAATACTGATCGTCGATGACGATAATAATATTGCAGAACTGATCTCTCTTTATCTTACGAAAGAGTGTTTTGATACAAAAATCGTAAATGACGGGGAGGAAGCCTTAAAAGCATTTGAGCAGTACAGCCCGAACCTGATTCTTCTTGATCTGATGCTTCCGGGCATCGACGGCTATCAGGTGTGCCGCGAGGTCCGTGCAAAAGCAAACGTGCCGATCATCATGCTCTCTGCAAAAGGCGAGATTTTTGATAAAGTACTCGGTCTTGAGCTTGGCGCAGACGACTATATCATGAAACCGTTCGATTCCAAAGAACTTGTTGCCCGCGTCAAAGCCGTTTTGCGCCGTTACCAGCCGGTCAAAATTGAAGAACCTGCTCCTGAATTAAAATGCGTAAAATACCCGGATCTGATCGTCAACTTATCCAACTACTCTGTTATTTATAAGGACAATCCGATCGACATGCCGCCAAAGGAATTAGAACTTTTATATTTCCTTGCATCCTCGCCGAACCAGGTATTTACCAGAGAACAGCTTCTCGATCACATCTGGGGTTACGAATACATTGGTGACACCCGCACCGTGGATGTCCATGTAAAACGTCTCCGTGAAAAAATAAAGGACAATGACAGCTGGAGTCTCTCGACCGTCTGGGGCATTGGTTATAAATTTGAGGTTAAAAATATATGAAACGGACACTCTACCCCAAACTGCTCGGCGGCTATCTGATCTATGGACTGATCTGTTTTATTATTATTTCAACCTTTGGTTACCATATTACTTTTAACTTCTTAGAGCGCCGGGATGCCTCGACGCTCTATCGGGAGTCTGCGCTGATTTCCTCCAATTATGCAGAGAATTATTTCAAACGTTCCACGACATTAGAGGAAATGAAAACACAGCTCTCTACTTTAAGCACTTACCTCTCCAGTGAGATCTGGATCATTGATAAGCAGGGACAGATTCTTTTAAATACAGCTTCTGCCACCTCTCCGTCAGAAAATGCAGAACCGGAAGTGATCCCTGATTTTGACGTGACTGATTTTGGAAATAAATATTACCGCACTGGAAACTTTTACGGTCATTTTGACACGGAAACTTTAAGTGTTTTTTCGCCAATCACTGTAAATTATAAAGTACGCGGCTATGTGATCATACATAAACCGGTCAGCTCCATCGTCAATTTATCCAACCAGCTGACAAATCTATCCTACCAGACGTTTGCACTTTTATTTTTGGCAGCCTTTGTCGTTTTAGCGCTTTTTACCTGGATAGTCTATATCCCGATCCGCAAAATTGCGCAGGGTGCCAATGAATATGCCTCTGGAAATTTCGAGGCAAAGATCGATGTCCATTCCAACGATGAGATCGGTTATCTTGCCGCCTCGCTCAACTATATGGCAAATGAATTAAACACCCTTGAGGAGGATCAGCGAAAATTCGTATCCAATGTCTCACACGATTTCCGCTCCCCGCTGACCTCAATCAAGGGCTATGTGGAGGCAATGCTCGACGGAACGATCCCAGTGGAAATGCAGGATAAATATTTAAACATCATCCTGTTTGAGACGGAGCGCCTGAACAAATTAACGAAGAGCCTTCTGGAATTAAATAAATTCGGTTCACACGGTGTCATGCTCGATATCACAAGCTTTGATATCAATCATACGATCCGCATGACGGTACAGACTTTTGAGGGAACCTGCATGGAAAAGCATATCAGTTTCAACCTGATCTTAAGCGGCGAAACCCTGTTTGTCTCCGCTGATTTCAGCAAGATCCAGCAGGTACTTTATAACCTGATCGACAATGCGCTCAAATTCAGCCACGCAAACTCCGCAATCACGATCGAGACGACCGAAAAAAATGAGAAAGTCTTTGTTTCCGTCAAAGACACCGGAATCGGCATTCCAAAAGACAGCATCAAAAAGATCTGGGATCGTTTCTACAAGACAGACCTCTCCCGCGGAAAAGACAAGAAGGGCACCGGACTTGGACTTTCCATTGTAAAAGAAATCATCCAGGCACATGGAGAAAATATCAACTGTATCAGCACGGAAGGCGTTGGTACGGAGTTTATCTTTACGCTGCCGTTGGCAAAAGAGCAGAAGGAGCATGCCTAGTGGCATGCTCCTCCTACTGCATAACAGAGTTGTTAAAATTCAACTTTCTCATTTTTCCTTATTTCATTAACATTGCTTTTGATATTCGGCACACAATCTTTCTAATAATTTAAAATCACAACTGTTATTTACAATACTTGGATTTACTTTATTTATGACTTTGGAGTAAGTTTGTTTTGCTTTATTTCTTATGCGAGTTTCATTCTCATTACAAAATTTCCACTCCAGATTTAACAAGATTTTATTAGGATCATCTGCTATTATTCTTTCATTTATACATTCATCCGGAACCGGAAACATATAATTAAACCGCAGTGACCCTTTCACTTTGTTATAGCGTTCAGATTCAATGTTTATCAATATATTATCCGGTTTTTGCATTTTGTAAGATGATACTGGAACATAATATTTATATTCATGAACATCCAAAACTACTCCACATGTAAACTTAGGCAAATTTCCTGGATATTCTATATTCGGAACCTTAGTAAAGTCCCTCTCGTTCATTTCTTCTTTTTGTAAGTATTTAACGTAATCTTTATCTATGTCGTAAAATGATAATGCCATTCTTCCTCCCCCAAAACAATATTGTCATACATCAACATAAACTGTCTCATTATTATAAACAATAAAAAAATGCACTTTGTGCGTTTCTCAAATTATCGCAGTACCTGTCAAATCTTCACGCCAACACTCGATTAATTTCCCTCATTACTCACATAAATAAGAGATGGCAAACTCCGCGAACATTCTCTTATCATGAATTAAACTAAATAAGAGATGGCAAGCCATCTCTTATTTATCCATTATAATTCGCTCTCAAAAGCGGCGAAGCACTCTAACATTATAATTCGCTCTTAAAAAGTGGCGAAGCACTCCAACATATATAATTCGCTCTCAAAAAGTGGCGAAGCACTCCAATATTATAGAATAACTATCTTTACAACAATTATTCTCTATGTTTATAGTACGATAAATTTCATTAATTGTCAATTACTTTTTGTACTACATCTTTATTTTACCTTCCTACTTCTTTTTCTTCCCTTTCGCCTCCGGCAGCTCCTCATACATCGCAACGAACA
>OJPM01001410.1_pt1 | contig 12135 bp, 6 predicted proteins | sample 1598471 | NCBI WGS metagenome assembly OJPM01 (sample SAMN03922484, study PRJEB24848) | human gut metagenome | isolation source: stool sample | host: Homo sapiens | place: Germany | collected 2011-05 | reverse complement strand
ACTTACCGGTGTCATCACCGACGGACTCACCGCCCACAGCCTTGACTGGAGCGGAGTCAGATTAAATCTGCTTTACCTTTTTCTGCTTGGACTGCTGCTTGCGGTCGGACGTTTTTTCTGGCGTTACTTCCTCTTTGGTGCTTCCCGCTCTATTGAGAAGGAACTGCGCAATGATATGTTTGCCCACCTCGAAAAAATGGATGTGGAATATTACAACGAGCACAAGACCGGTGATCTGATGACACGTTTTACGAGTGACTTAAACGCGATCCGCATGGCGATCGGACCTGCCGTCATCTGTGTGTTTGACGCCTCTGTCATGACCCTTATGGTCATTTTCCAGATGATGTATTATGTCAGCGTGAAGCTGACACTGATCGCAGTCATCCCAATGCTTTTCATTTTATTTGGCGAGATTTATTATGGAAAAATCATCCGTCCGCGCTTTACTGCAAGGCAGGAGGCTGTTTCCGATCTCACCGACTACGTGCAGGAAAGCTTTTCCGGTATCCGTGTCATCAAGGCGTTTGTCCGTGAGAAGGCACAGCGTTACCACTTTTTAAAAGAAAACGAAAACACCATGGAAAAGAACTTAAGCATTGCAAAGATCCAGTCGATCGTCATTCCACTTTTAGATGTCATCATCGGGCTTTCCTCGCTGCTTACGCTCATTTACGGCGGCTATCTTGCGCTGGTCGGGGACATCACGCTTGGACGCTTTGTCGCTTTTAACCAGTATATTAACATGCTTGTCTGGCCGATGTTAGCCTGCGGGGATTCCGTCAATATGTTTTCGCAGGGTGCTGCCTCCATCCGAAGGATCCAGGAGATTTTCAAAGAACAGCCTGCCATTGCAGACACCGACAAAACAAAGGATGTGGACGACATTAAGGGGCGAAATTGATTTTCATACCTTACCTTCATCCACCGCGGTCACAGCGAACCGACTTTAAACGACATCACCCTGCATGTACCGGCAGGGACAACGCTTGCGATCATCGGGCGCACCGGAAATGGAAAATCCACACTGGTAAATCTCCTGCTGCACCTTTACAACACGAAACCGGGCATGCTTTTCATTGATGGAAAGGACATTAACACCATTCCTTTAAAAACACTGCGTGAAAATATCGGATACGTTCCGCAGGATAACTTCCTGTTCTCGGACACATTGAAATCCAATATCGCATTTGGCGCTGAAAATGAGGATATGGAAGCCATCCAGTCCGCAACACGCGCTGCCTGCATCCATGAAAATATTGTCCAGTTCCCGGACGGTTATGAGACAATTGTAGGTGAGCGCGGTGTCACCTTATCCGGCGGTCAGAAACAGCGGAGCTCCATTGCCAGGGCTCTGATGAAAAATGCACCGATCCTGATTTTAGACGACGCCCTCTCCGCTGTCGATACCGACACCGAGGAACACATTTTAACGAATTTAAAGAAAAACCGGGAAGGAAAGACGACCATTCTCATTGCGCACCGCATCTCGACGATCCAGAATGCAGATATCATTATGGTGTTAGAGGACGGCACTGCCGCTGAGATCGGAAATCACGATTCCCTTATGGCAAAACACGGCATTTATTACGATATGTTTGAAAAACAGCAGTTAGAAGCCATCCACGGTGAAGCCGGAAAAGCGCTCATCAGACAGGATCATCCAGCTGCAAAAACAGGAAAGGAGGACGCATAACTATGAAACGTTTACTGGCCTATTTAAAACCGCACAAATGGGTTATGACTGCTGCGACAGTCCTCGTCCTCTTTATCATCGTGGTAGAACTTTACCGCCCGATCGTCATCGGTGATGCGATCGATGATTATATCAACGGCTATTACGCACCGTACATCGAAACCACTGCGGATGCGCCGGGTGCTGTTCCTTATCATGACACTTACCTGACGAGAGATTTTGAAGCGGCAGACGGACAGAATTACGATCAGATTCTTCTATATAATAATCAATATTATATGGCAGAAAATCTTTCATCCGAAGAATGTGATGCATTAAAAAATGCAGATGCCGCCACACTTTCATCTTATGTAAACCAAAGTACAACGCCTCTCACAAGGGACGACTTAAAAGATTTGCGGCATTATGATTTTGCCGGCATTTTGAAAGCGGCCGCCCTCTATCTGCTGCTTCTGCTCACCGGATTTGTCTTAAATGCATTAGACACCTGGATTTTGCAGAAAATGGGACAGGAGATTATTTATCAGATGCGTGAGGAGGTCTTTACCCACATTCACAGCTTATCGTTAAACTTTTTCAACAATACGCCTGTGGGAAAACTTGTCACCCGTGTCTCCAACGACACCGAAGCGGTCAATGAACTTTTCTCCACCATTTTGGTAAAACTCTTTAAAAACATTGTAAAAATTATCGGATATGCCGTTGTCATGCTCTCCATTAATGTCAAAATGGCTCTCGTATCCTTTGCACTGCTGCCGCTTGTCACAGTGCTGACCTTCTTTTTCCGCTTTATGTCAAGGAAGGCATACGAGCTTACACGAAACCGCATTACCGACTTAAACACATTTTTATCGGAGCACCTCTCTGGCATGAAGCTCATCCAGATTTTTGCGAGGGAAGAGGAAAAATATGCACAGTTTGAAAAGAAATCCGAAGATTTATACAAGGCAAACTGGCGTGAGGTTATGACATTTGCGATTTTTCGTCCATCCATTTATCTGGTGTCCGTGCTTGCCATGATGCTTGTGATTGGAACCGGAAGTGCCGGGGTGTTAAACCAGACGCTCTCGCTCGGAACGCTGTTTATTTTTATCACCTATATTTCCTCGTTTTTTGATCCGATCCAGGAACTTGCAGAACAGTTTGGTACCTTGCAGTCCTCTCTCGCCTCTGCCGGAAAAATTTTCTCCATTTTAGACGAGAAACCGGACATTGTAAAACCAACGCACCCGGTTGAAGTCAACATCAAAGGACGCATCGAATTCCGTCATGTATGGTTCGCCTACGAGAAGGACGATTATATTTTAAAAGACATCAGTTTCGTCATCGAACCGGGCGAAAAAGTTGCATTTGTCGGTGCTACCGGAGCTGGAAAATCTTCCATCTTAAATCTGATCGGACGATACTTTGACATCCAGAAAGGTGAGATTTTGATCGACGGCGTCAACATCAAAGACATCGACACTGATGTGCTGCGCGCCGCGATCGGGCAGGTACAGCAGGATGTATTTATTTTTACCGGGGATATTAAGAGCAATATTTCACTGGACAATGAGAATATTTCCATTGAGGACGTGAAACGTGCCGCAGAGATCGTGCACGCGGATTCCTTTATCGAAAAAATGCCGGGCGGCTATGATGCCCCTGTCACAGAGCGCGGAAGCACCTTATCCGCCGGACAACGACAGTTACTCTCCTTTGCGAGAACCCTAGCTTACGATCCGACCATCCTTGTCTTAGACGAGGCAACTGCCAATATCGACACAGAGACCGAGGCTCTTATCACAAGTGCTCTGGCAAAACTCATGGAGGGCAGAACTACGATCATGGTTGCACACAGACTTTCCACGATCCAGCATGCCGACAAGATCATTGTCATGCATCAGGGACAGATTGAGGAAGCCGGCACCCATCAGGAACTTCTCGCCCAGAACGGACTGTACCGGAAATTGTACGATCTGCAGCTTGTGGAAGCGTAGCAGTTCAATTTTTGTAACGACAGTTTATATGTCCGCCCCGGGAGCATGAACATCTGAGCTGGCATAAAAAACGTTGTGAAAATTGCGTAAATTTGTAAATACTGCTTTTAAGCTTAAAGTTTGTGTACATTCCCAAATGGACTGTCGCGAAAGATTGTACGCCTATGAAATTCTTTCTGCTCATGAATCTAGCGTAAGTAAATACAGCCTCCCAGCATTGGTTATTCAGTGCAAAAATCAAATGTAAACGAATGATTTTTGCACTGTCTTCTGCTGGGAGGCTGTATTTACTTACACACGATTCAATCGCGAAGAAAGAATTTCATAGACGCACAATCTTTTGTGACTGTCCATTTGTTGAATGAACACAGACAATCAAAGAAGCTTAAAAGCAGCATTGACAAATTAGCAATTTGATACCGTTTTTTATGCCGGCTCAGATGTTCATGCTCCCGGGGCGGACATATTTAAATTTCCTCAAAAATTGAGCTGCTATCATTTCCATAGCTGAATCCACTCCATCTCAAGCTTCGGTTTCACAACCTCTGTTTTGATCTCGTAGTATCCCTGTTTTAATTCCACACGGCAAATCTTCTGCGTGTTCGGTCTGCCTTCCGTGCCGCTCGTCTGCAATGTGAAGAATAATTCATCGTTGAGATAGAGGTTTGCGGCTGCCTGTGCCAGATTTGACTGCGGAGAAATAAATTTTACAACAACATTGTATACACCAGACTGGTTTACATAAATCTTCTGTGACACTTTATCTTCCGGAACAATGCTTATATCGCTTTCCCCAGTTGCCCCTTCTGATCCAGCCCCCTGCAACGGCTCATATGCCTTCACTTCCTCCAACGGTCTTAACGGACGTTTCATAACCGGAGCATTTAAAATAAACCGACAGATATTTTTTGCAGAGCGCTGCAACTCCCCAATGGTCAGCTTTCCATTGTCCAGTGCCTCCAAAATATCATCGCCCATGGCATTGATCTCCGCGCCGTTATTGTTGACGACCATGTAAAGGTCGTTCTGGGAGCGCACCATTGAAGAAAGTGCATGATGATCCTGCTTACCACCTTTTACAACATCATTGACACTTGCCCACCAGTCGGTCATGACAATGCCTTCATACCCCCACTCTCCTCTTAAGATCGTGGTATTTAAATCATAATTGGATGATGTCCAGTGTCCATTGATCGGATTATAAGATGTCATAATAGAGGAGGCTTCCCCTTCTTTGACTGCAATCTCAAATCCTTTCAGATAAATCTCACGCAGTGCACGCTCTGACACAACAGAATCTACTGTATGTCTTGCCGTCTCCTGGTTGTTCGCCGCAAAATGCTTCACCGTTGCAAAAGAGCCGCCTTTTTTGATTCCCCTTGTCACTGCTGCCGCAAAACATCCGGTCACATAAGGATCTTCACTGAAATACTCAAAATTGCGTCCGTTCAACGGATAGCGGTGGATATTAATTCCAGGTCCGAGCAGAGTGTCCACTTCGTTTGCAACCAGCTCTTTTCCTTCCATCACATAAAGTTCTTCCATCATTGGAATGTTAAACGAACATGCAAGCAGTGTTCCGATTGGAAGCTGTGTTGCCTTCAATCCGCTCTCCATACGGATACCGGAAGGTCCGTCTGCACAGCAGGCAGCCGGGATTCCATATTCATACAGGCGGTCGCTGACACCTCCAAATGTGGATGCCGTACCCGGTGTTACTTTCGGGCTGCTCATTCCTTCCCCGCGCACGATCGTGGCAAGTTCCTCTTTGGTCAATTGCGCGATAAATGTATCCAAATCTGCTTTTCCCTCTGCAACATCCGAAAAACGGATTCCTTTGTCTCCGGTGATTGCAAGCTGCTCCGGCAAATGCGCCTCAATCCGTTCCTGTAACCGGATGGTCTGCTGCGGCACTGCCTCCTTTTCCTGCTGATAGCTTCCATCCTCCCGGCTCTGTCCCGGACAGATGCGCTCAAATGCTTCTGTCGGTGCGAGTGCTTCCTGCAGGGCTTCCGTCACACAAAGCTCTTTTACGATATATGCTCCTTTTCCATCCACATCTGCGATTTTCGTATTCCGCACACTATTACCCACATGGAATACGTAAGCACCTGCCTCTGATACATAGCAGGACTTGTGGCCTGCCACACCGGAATCATCATATGAAGCAAGATTTTTTACCGGAATGTGCAGTGTCATTTTCTGTTTTTCTCCCGGAGCCAGCTCCTTTGTCTTTGCAAATGCTTTTAATTCTCTCGCCGGTTTTCCAAGTTTTCCCTGCGGTGCCTGCACATAGACCTGTACGACCTCTTTTCCCCTGCAGTCTCCTGTATTTTTCACACAGATGGTAATCTGCACTTCTTTTCCTGCACATGTTCCATTATCAATCGATACTCCGTGACTGCCCCAGGCACCTCCGACTTCGGATTCTTCTGTAACCGTCTCTGCTTTTAAAATTTCAATGTCAAACTTCGAATAGGAAAGTCCAAAACCGAACTCATACATGACTTTTTCCGGGCAGAATGTCTCAAAATAGCGGTATCCCACATAGATATCTTCGGTGTAAAAATTGCGCACAGTGTCTCCGAAATCGTTCGCCGCCGGATAATCTGCCAGTGAACATGCGATCGTGTCCGTCAGTTTTCCACTTGGAGACACTTTTCCACTCAAAACATCCGCAACTGCATTTCCACTCACCATGCCGCCCTGCCAGATATAGAGCACGGAACGGATATGATCCTTGTATACAGGATTCTTAAGCCAGCTCATGTCTATGATATTCGACACGTTCAAAAGCACTGCGACCTGTTCAAAATGCGCTGTCAGAACCTTCAGATTTTCAAGTTCTTCCGGCGTCAGAAGGTAACTGCCCGCCTCATTTGCATAATCCTTATCTTCGCCTGCAGTACGTCCGATAATAAAAATCGCTTTCTCTGATTTTTCTGCTGCGGCTGCCGCAATCTCCTCTGTGATAACCATCTCTTTCTGGTGCCACGGCTCTGCTGCCCAGCCGCCACCGCCGTTGTCAAACGGGTGGTCTTTTAACCACGCTCTGTAAATGTCTGCCAGCTCCTCATTCAAAGTAAAGCTGCCGCTCTCTCTCATTCCATCATAAATATTCACCGCATAAGGCACGTTGACAGCTCCGCCGGAACCAGTTCCGCTGCGGTAAGTTTCAAACTGGCATCTTCCAAACACAGACACCATCTCTTCTTTTTTCAACGGGAACATGTGACCTTCATTTTTCAATAAAACGGCTCCCTCTGCGGCTGCCGCCCTGCAATATGCTCCAAATCCTTCCAATGGTACTCCGATTGTACTCATACTCATCTGCTTCCTCCAAATACGTTTCTATTTTTATTTTAAAATGTTTTCTTTCACATCACATATTCTAGTAAAATCTTCTCTTCCATGCTATAATTTTTCTATTCAAAAATATAACAATTTTGTCATTGGAGGTTTTCTATGGATTATCCGGAAGAAAGAAAACAATATATTGACGGCATCGCCTGCCAGTATCTCTGTCATATTGAAAAAGCAGAGAAACCGGGCAATGTATTTTCCGCTCATTTTCATTATTATATTGAAATGCTCTATGCGCTTTCCGGTCATTTCCGTATTTATTTAAACGGAATTTACCACGAATTTGCGGCAGGGGATTTTGTACTGATCAATTCCAGGGAAGTGCACCAGATCGACGCGCTCTCATCAGAGGGCGGCTCTTATATCGTGGTCCGTTTTCTCCCGGAACTCATTTACGACGGCATGACGCAGAGCCACTTTGAGTTAAAATATCTGCTTCCATTTATCACCGAAAACAGCATTTACGAAAAAGTAATTTCTTCTTCCATATTAAATGCAAAACACTCTGCCATCCCGGGACTTATGAACGAGATTATCCGGGAATCTGAGGAAAAACAATACGGCTACGAGCTTGCGATCAAAAATCACATTGGCGGTATTTTTCTTTGGCTGCTGCGCTACTGGCATGCAAATGGCGAAGAACCGCTTCTCGAAGATTTTGAAAACCAGCAGTTAAAACAGCAGCTCTCCCCAGCCCTGACCTACATGATCACCAACTATGAAAAATCTATCAGTGCAGCGGAAATGGCAAAACTCTGTAATTTGAGCTACAGCTATTTTTCCAGAAGTTTCAACCGGCTTTTGCATATGAATTTCAGTGATTACCTGAATGAGATCCGCATCCGGGAAGCGGAAAAGCTGTTAGTCTCCACTACCCAGAACGTGACGGAGATTGCATCTGCGGTCGGTTTCTGTACCACAAGTTACTTTATCAAACAGTTTACCAAATACCTGCATATTTCTCCCAAACAATACCAGAAACAAATGCGCCAGGGACAGAAAGATTTCATTGCATAACCACGCAACACAAGCTATAATAGTTGGCAGTGTCCAGTGGTTCCTTAACGGTGATTGGCGGTGCCGGACTTGTCATCGGCTCTTTTGTATCCGGTGGTACTGCAACTCCAAACTTTACCCGATTCGCAAAAAATGCGACAATCGGAACCGTTGCCACTGTAGTTGCTTTCTTTATCGGTAACTCATTGATGTTTTTCTTTGGTGCGATCTCCTACATTCTTGTAGGTGGTAACGATATTTTTGAGGTTATGATCCGTCTGAACCTGTTTTATATGGCACTGCTTGTCCTTGGTCTGAATATCTGGACTACAAACGACAATGCCTTATATACCGCCGGACTCGGACTTGCTAATATCTTCCATCAGAAGAAAAAACCTATGGTACTGATCTCCGGTATCATTGGAACGATTTTATCCGTCTGGTTATACTATAACTTCTGTAACTGGTTAAATGTATTAAACTGGGGGATTTCCTCCATCAATGGCATGGTGGTTGCTGTCGTCTGCTACCTGATTGGATATTTTGTGAAGAAAAATCAGAGATAAATAATACGTCCTAATTCTGCTGAAGTTCTGTGTGAGATGGAAATGACAGTGCGGTCTTTCGCTACACGCTTTAACGCCAGTAACACTGCCTTTTCCGTCTCTGCATCCAGATTCGCCGTGATCTCATCAAACAGCAGCATTTGTGGTTCCGCCACTGCGGCTCTTGCAATGGATAAGAGCTGCCACTGTCCCTGCGAGAATAACTCCGGCGTGCATTTCGTGTCATATCCGTTTTCAGAGCTTTCTATCACATCGTCTAACCCGGTCAGCTCTGCCACTGCTTTTACGCGGTCTGCCGGAATGGTTTCATCATACAGCGTGATCTGATCGCGCACCGTTCCCGGAACCATGTGGAAGGTCTGTTCTACATAGCCGAACAGTTTCCGTTTCTCTTCCTCCCGGACTGTCACTGCCGGTCTTCCGTGGATCAAAACCTCTCCGCCCTGCGGTTCGTAAAGTCCTAAGAGAAGTTTTAAAATCGTACTTTTTCCTGCCCCGGTTCGTCCTGCGAGTGTTACCTGCTCCGCGTCCATGACCTTTAAATTCAAATGGTCTAAAACGACATGTTCATCATAACCGAAGGTCACATCCCGAAACTCGACAAACGGAACATCTGCTGTTTTATTTTCTGAGTGTCCCCAAGCCATCTGTTCCACGCATTCTTCTGCTACTGTCTCGCTGTCTTTTTCCACTATCTGCTTCTCCTCAAGTGCAAAAAATTCATTGATCCTGTGGATTCCGGCAATCGCAGACTGAATCGTCTGAATCTCCATTCCGAGGCTCTCCACCGGGGAGAATATCTGTGAGATATAGTTGATGACCGCAACCGCAGTTCCGGCAGACATTCCAAAGAAGGTCAGTACCGTGTGGTTTCCGGACGCGGAAAGCAGCATGACAACTGCGACAACCACCGCATTCAATATCAGTATCACCGGGGAGTAAACCGCATCATAAAAATTGGTGCGCTCCATCGCTGCATAACTCTCCCCGATATAAGTGTCGTAACGCTCTTCCATGTATGCTTCCTTTGCAAGACAATGGATTGTGCGGATATTGTGAAGCGTCTCCGGCACATGACCGGATGCCCGTCCGACAGCCTTTCGGTTTTCAATCTGCGCCGCCAGCATATTTTTCTGGACATGTCTGGTAAACCAGAATAAAAACGGCAGCAACACCAGCAATACCAGCGTCAGTCCACGGTTTTGAAACCAGATCACGACAAGGATACTGATAATCTTACATACATCCGCAAACATACTGATAATCCCGGAGGTAAACAGATTTTCCACCGTGTCAACATCCCCGACAAACCGTGACACCAGTGTTCCCGGCTCCTGCTTATTCACGCTGTCTGCCGTCAGACTTACAAATTTATCCATCAGGCTGCTTCTTAGTGCATGTGTGATTTTCTGACCAAACACCGTCAGGAGTCCTTCCCTCGCAGCTTCCAATATTCCGGTAAGTGCGAGCAGGACAAAATAGAGAAGGATCACAGAAAACGCCGCCTCATTACCGGCTGTCACTGTATCAATGATTTTTGCAAGGATCAGCGGAGAAATCAGCGCTGCCACAACTGCTCCGATCACTGCGGTCAGGATTCCGGCAGACAGCATTTTCTGTTTTTTGATTGTTTCCAGGATCACACTTTTTACCTGTCTTTTCTGTTTCATCTGCCACTCCTCCTTTCCTCTGTATGTTCAGAAACTGTTTTTCTATTTTCCGTTTCCACTTTCGCATTCTCTCTTTCATCGCTCTGTGTCTCATACAGACTGCGGTACTCCGGTATCTTTTCCAGAATTTCTTCATGTGTACCGGCCACCGCCTTTCCATCTTCCATCCAGATGACCTGATTCATCTGAGGAAACAGATATAAACGGTGAGAAATTAAGAAAACAATATTGTCTTTCGTCTGCTGTTTCAAATTGGCAAAAATCTGTTTTTCCGTGTTTTTGTCCAATGCCGAAAAAGGATCATCCAGAATCAGAACCGGCTTTTTGTGGCAGAGTGTCCTTGCAAGTGCGAGACGCTTTGCCTGACCGCCGGAGAGACGCACTCCGCCATTTCCAACCGCGGTCTGTTTTCCATCCTCCATCTCTGCAACTTCCTGTTCCATGCACACTGCCTTTAAGTAATCGTCTGCCTCTTTTTTCTCACCGAGCAAAATATTATTTTCCACACTGTCAAAAAACAACTCCGGATCATGTCCAAGATAACCGATCCTCTTCGTGCGGTCTGCCTCGTCCATAGCCTGCAAATCTGTGCCGTCCACAAGAATCTGTCCCTCATAAGGATATTCACACAAAAATACTTTTCCAAGCGTTGACTTGCCACATGCGACCGCCCCGGTAATACCGATGATCTGTCCTTTCTCTGCGGAAAGACAAATGTCGTCTAAAATTTTCTTTCCATCCGGATAAGCAAAATTCAGATGACTGATCTGTATTTTTTGCACTGTTGTCTCTGTTTTGCCTGCTGGGACTGTGTCGTTTTTTTCCCTACACTCCCTGGCATGATTTTCTGCTGTCTGATCTTCGATCACAGTTCTCTCATCTTTTCGTGTCAGAAGTGGTTTGATACGGTTCCATGAAACCTGTGCTTTATGTACCGCATTGAACAGCTTCGCAGCGCTTGACGACTTCACGGAAAGTTTCACAAAGCACGACAAAAATGTGGTAAACGCCGCAATGCCCCATGCACGCCAGCCGGTTCCCAATACATTTTTCTGTCCGAAATACAAAATGAACAGCACACCTGCCATGGAGATGACGCGATACACCGGTGGCATTGCCGTGTTCCAGATGTTTGCTCTCACGGCTGATTTTTCATACGCAGACAAATTTTCTTCATATGCATTCTGTCTTTCTTTTTCACGCCCGAAAACACGGTATGTGATTGCATTTTCTGCCCGGTCTAACGTCGCTGCGCTCAGCGCGCCGGACTGTTCCTTGTAGGCAGCCCCGGTTCTCTGGATCATTTTTTTCATTTTTTCTGCGGTCATGTAAGAGATTGGCGGAAACAGCATACATAAGAGCGCCAGCCGCCAGTCATACCACAAAAGCATTCCGGCATAGGCTGCCAGTGCCACACCTGTATCAAAAATTTCCGTCGTAAATTTCCGCATTCCCTCCACACAGTCATCAACGTCGAGGATCGCTTTCGTTATGACATTGCCTTCGCCCTCTTCCTTAAGGCTCGCCCTGCTTTTTCTGACAAGGCTTCCATAGAGGATTTCCTTCATCCTGCGGTTTACATTATTGGCAAAACGGCGGACATAAAAACGCTTGATATATCTCGAACTCTGCACGATCACGATCACTGCCACATAGCTTAACACAAGAATCAGCATATCGCCAAACTGTCCGGCACCTCTTAAAATGTCCACAAGACAGCCGGTCATTTTTCCTTCGAACCACGGTCCTGCAAGCAGTCCTACATTATAGATCAGACCGGATATTGTCACCGCCAGAAGTACTTTCCATTCCGCTTTAAAGTAGGACCTGTCTCTTATACACATCTGACGCTGCCGACGAATAGA
>OJPM01001367.1_pt1 | contig 12405 bp, 9 predicted proteins | sample 1598471 | NCBI WGS metagenome assembly OJPM01 (sample SAMN03922484, study PRJEB24848) | human gut metagenome | isolation source: stool sample | host: Homo sapiens | place: Germany | collected 2011-05 | reverse complement strand
TACGGAAGATCACATCCTCATGGAGGTCCGCCAGATATCCGCTCCCCAGACGCAGCTTGCAGCCCTGAGCCGTCAAAGCCTGCCCCAGTTCTCCCAGATCCTCTTTTTTATCCCGGGCGGTGACGTCGATCCCCCGCTCCAGGAGTTTTTCGATCAGGGGACGGTTGGATACGCCCACGCCGATCACACCTACCGTCTTTCCCTTCAGGGAGGACAGATATTCTTCAAAGGTCATAAAAACGCTCCTTTATAAAAGCCGTCTATCATCGCGGCTTTCGCCCGGTTATCATACCACACGCCGCAAAAAAATTCAATGTAAGGGATCTTTTTTTCTGTTTCTCACCGGGCCGCTCCCTCCCTTTGACCTTTTTCGATGTTCTTTCACTTGACAAGCGTCCGTTTTGCAGATACAATGAAATGTAGTATTGAAAACTATTTTTGCCGATCCACTGTCAACATCCTGTGGGTCGAGGTAGGAGTGTGTCATCATGTTGAATCTTGTCAGCGACAGCAGCTGTGATCTGATCTCCGGGGAACTCAATTCCCCTTACGCCCGTCTGACGGTAGCGCCCATGTGCCTGCACGTCGGCGGTCAGGACTATCTGGATACGCCGGAGCTGGATATTCCGGCATTGCTGAGCAAGCTGGCCCATCACCGTTCCTCTTCCGCCTGCCCCTCCCCCGCCGCCTATGCCGAGGCCTTCGAGCAGGGCGAGGAAACCGTCTGCGTGACCATCTCCTCTCAGCTTTCCGGCTCCTATAACGCCGCCATGGCCGCGAGAGATCTGGTTCTGGCGGAGCACCCGGAAAAAAAGATCTTTGTGTTGGATTCCCGTGCCACCTCCGGCGCTATGATCCTGCTGCTGCGCAAGGCCGCCGAGCTGGCGGAACAGGGCCTGCCCTTTGAGGATCTGTGTGCAGAGCTTCAGGCCTGTCAGAAAAATACCCGTCTCTGCTTCACGCTGGAGCATTTTGACAATCTGGTGAATAACGGACGGATGCCGCCTCTGGCCGGCACCCTGCTCCAGACGCTGGGCATCCGCATTGTTGCGGAAGCCACGGCCGAAGGTACGATCCGCGTGGCGAAAAAGGCCCGTGGCGAGGCCCACACCGCCAGAGCCATCGCCCAGCTCATGAGCGATGCCAAGGACTGCACCGGCATCCATGTGATCATCACCCACTGCCAGAATCCCGAAGGTGCCGAGCGGCTGCGGAACGCGATTCTGGACCGTCTGCCGGTAAAGGCTGTGGAGATCCTGCCCTGCCGGGGTCTCACCAGCTTCTACGCCATGGACAAGGGACTGATCCTCTCTTATTGATCGACTTCCCATTGACTTTTCCCGCTGTTTTGCGTACAATAGACCCGCGAGGAAAACAGACAGTCGCGCGGAAGGGGCGAAAGACCCTTCCGTGAGGAAAGTCCGGGCTCCACAGGGCAAGGATAACGGGTAACGCCCGCCGAAGGCGACTTCAGGAAAAGTGCAACAGAGATATACCGCCGCCAAGGCTGCGCCATGTTGGTAAGAAGCCGGTGTTGATGAACGCTCCCCCAGCGGGAACCGCAGGGGTGTTGTGTGAAGAGGGACGAAGGGTCCCTCTTCGCGATTACAATCATCCGCCGCAGCGACCGATTCCGTCAGGAATCGGCTTACCGCCAGGGCGTAGCCCTGGCGGTAAGGGTGGAAAAGTGCGGTAAGAGCGCACTCGATGGCTGGGAACAGTCCATCGCTGTAAACTCTATCCGGAGCAACACCGGTATGGGAGCAGGGGCTTCGGCCCCAAGGCTTGCCCGGCCGCTCCCGGGGTGGCTTGAGCGTACCGGCAACGGTACGTCGAGATAGATGACTGTCAAATACAGAACCCGGCTTATAGTTTTGCTCGCGTATATACAAAAGGAACAGCGGAAATCCGCTGTTCCTTTTTCTCTTTTCAATTCCGAACAGATGTGCTATACTTACTCTTATCCAATCAAAAACAAACCCATGCTGCACAACATAAGATTTCACCACACTGAACATGTTTTGAAAATTATGGAGGCCTGATATGATTGCTCTTGCCGTCGTTTGTACGATCTTAGGTGGAATATTGGGTGCATTTCTTGAACCCGTCTCGCTCTCTGTTTCCATTCCAATCGCAATTATGGGGGGATTTATATTAAAAGCGATCAAGAATAAAGGATAACAATTTCCGGAACACCCCATAATCGCCCGGAAAGGAGGCACACATGGACCGGGTCATTTTTCACTGCGATCTGAACTGCTTCTATGCCTCCGTGGAGCTGCTCTCTCATCTGGAGCTACGGGAGGTGCCGGTGGCCGTGGCCGGTGATCCCGCCTCCCGGCACGGAATTATTTTAGCGAAAAACGAACCTGCCAAGCAGTGCGGGGTCAAAACCGCCGAGACCATCTGGCAGGCCAAGAAGAAATGCCCCAATCTGGTACTGCTTCCTGCCCATCACAAGCTGTATCGGGAATATTCCAAAAAGGTCAACGCCATTTATGACGAATATACCGATTTAGCGGAGTCCTTCGGCATCGACGAAAGCTGGCTGGACGTGACCAACACCCTCCATCTGTTCGGCGGGGACGCCAAGGCGCTGGCGAACGCCATCCGGCAGCGGGTGAAACGGGAGCTGGGGTTGACCCTGTCTGTCGGCGTCAGCTTCAACAAGGTCTTTGCCAAGCTGGGCAGCGATTATAAAAAACCGGACGCCACCACCGTTATTTCCCGGGAAAACTGGCGCTCCATCGTCTGGCCACTGCCGGTGGGGGACCTGCTGTATGTAGGCGGCGCGGCTCAAAAGCTGCTGGGACAATACGGCGTCAAAACCATCGGCCAGCTGGCCGCCTGCAAGAAGGAAACACTGGAGACCCTCATGGGCAAGATGGGCACCCAGCTTTATGAATACGCCAACGGGTTGGACAGCGCTCCTGTCCGGGCCAGACTGGACGCGGAGCCGGTGAAGTCCGTGGGCAACGGCACCACCTTCCCCCAAAACCTCACCACCCGTATTCAGGTGCGCTCAGGCATCGCCGTTCTGGCGGACTCCGTGGCCACCCGGCTGCGGCGGGAGGGACTGTACGCCGGGGGCATCCAGGTCACCGTCCGGGACCCGGCCTTCCATGACCGCTCCCGGCAAAAGCAGCTTCCCGCCCCCACCCATCTCATCCGGGATCTGACCAACGCTGCCATGGCTTTGACGGAGGAGCTGTGGACACCCCCGGCCCCCATCCGGGCGCTGACCGTCACCGCCATCCACCTGTCCCCTGACAGGGAAGCCTACGAGCAGGCTGATCTGTTTGACCCCACCGCCGGGCAGCGGAACGCCCGGCAGGAAAAATTGGAGTCCGCTATGGACGCCATCCGAAAAAAATACGGCGGCGACGCCATCGTCTACGGAGCCGCCCGCCCAGAGAAAGAGGAGGACCCCCTGCCATGACCCGTCAGGAAGAAAAACAGCAGCTCCGCGCCATTGTTCGCCGCTTAGAGGCGGCTTTGGCCCCGGAATATAAGGCCAAAAGCGCCCGCTCCATCGCGCATCGCCTGTTGGCCATGCCGGAATATCAGGAAGCCCAGACGGTTTTCTGCTTCGTGGGTACAGATCGGGAGATCGATACGCGGCCGATTTTAGAGGATGCCCTCGCCGCTGGAAAGACCCTCTGCGTCCCCCTGTGCACCGAGCCGGGCCGCATGGAGTCCCGCCAGATCACGGACCTGAATCAGCTTGTCCCCGGCCGCTACGGGCTTTTGGAACCAACGGCAGACACGCCGGTCAGTCCTGTGGACGCCATCGACTTCGCCGTGCTGCCCTGCGTCACCTGCAACTATCTGGGACAACGGCTGGGCCACGGCGGCGGATATTATGACCGGTTCCTCTCCCAGTACCGGGGCGGCACGGTACTGCTGTGCCGGGAACTGCTGATCCGGCAAGAGATCCCCGTGGAACCCCATGACTATCCCGTTCCCTGGGTCCTGACGGAGCGGGGTCTGTATGAGGATGGAATTCCCGCCCCCCTCGGATAATGGGTCTTGCGTTTTCAGCTTTCATTAGGTACAATATGTAGTATCTTTTTACAAGGAGGGGCTTTACATGATCGTTCAGGATACCATGCAGTATCTTTCTCAGTTAGACCCGGAGGTGGGCGCGTCCGTTCAGGAGGAATTTGCCCGCCAGCAGCGCAACATTGAACTGATCGCTTCCGAAAACATCGTCAGTCCTGCGGTGATGGTAGCTATGGGGACCTGCCTTACCAACAAATATGCCGAGGGCTATCCCGGCCACCGCTATTACGGCGGCTGCTTTGCGGTGGACATTACGGAGGAGCTGGCCCGCCAGCGGACCTGCCAGCTATTCGGCTGCAGGTATGCCAATGTTCAGCCCCACTCCGGTGCCAACGCCAATCTGGCGGCTTTCTTTGCTCTGGCGCAGCCGGGGGACACCATTCTGGGCATGAATCTGGCCCACGGCGGCCACCTGAGCCACGGCAGCCCCGTCAATATCTCCGGCAAGTATTTCCATATCGTGCCCTATGGTCTGGGCGAGGATGAGACCATCGACTATGACGCGCTGCTGGAGACCGCCAAGGCCTGCAAGCCCAAGATCATCATTGCCGGCGCCTCCGCCTATCCCCGGGTCATCGACTTCGCCAAGTTCCGGGAGGTGGCCGATGCCGTGGGCGCTTATCTCATGGTGGACATGGCCCACATCGCCGGTCTGGTGGCGGCTGGGCTTCACCCCTCCCCCATTCCCTATGCGGACGTGGTGACCACCACTACCCACAAGACCCTTCGCGGTCCCCGGGGCGGCCTGATCCTCTGCAACGATGAGGCCATCTACAAGAAGATCAATTCCGCCGTGTTCCCCGGCACTCAGGGCGGCCCGCTGGAGCACATCATCGCCGCCAAGGCCGTCTGCTTTGGGGAGGCGCTGAAGCCGGAATTCAAGGCTTACGCGGAGCAGATCGTGAAAAACGCCAAGGTCTTGGCGGAGGAACTGGTAAAAGAAGGGTTCCGTCTCGTCTCCGGCGGCACGGACAACCACCTCTGCCTTGTGGACGTGCGGAATTTCCACATCACCGGCAAGGAGTTTGAGCGGCGACTGGACGAGGTTCAGATCACCGTCAACAAAAACGCCATTCCCAATGACCCGGAGAAGCCCTTTGTCACCAGCGGCGTCCGGGTGGGTACTCCCGCCGTCACCTCCCGTGGCTTCAAGGAGCCTGAGATGGTGCAGATCGCCCACTGGATGGGCCAGACGGCCCGGGACTTCGACACCTGCCGGGAGCAGATCCGCAGCGAGGTGGATGCCCTCTGCCGCAAGTTCCCCATCTACCAGTAAGCCAGGCGGATCAGCGGTCTTTTTTCAGCATAACCCCCTTTTATTTCTGTAAAGCATTTTCGCCTTCCATAGATTGTAAAACCAGCCGTGCCGTATTTGGCATGGCTGGTTTTGTTTCACTGTTTTCAAAAAAGCACCCACGGGTGCGAAATATCCGTGGGTGCCGTTGTTTACCTGTGAAGCAGGTCTGTGCCGTCCGGCAGGGTGAAGGTCTCCGCCGGAGGAGCCGTCTGGTCCGCCTCCAGCGCCGCCATCCGGTAAACGGTCTCGCCCTTTTGCAGACGTTCCGCCACCACCAGCAGGCCCGTGTCCACACTGACCCAGTACCGCTGGGCGTAGCCCCATGCGTCCTCCGCCGTTTCTGCGTAGATGCAGCGCACATCGGACACCACCCGGTAGTCCGCCTGAACGATGTGATCCTGCGGTAATGCCAGCACATCCTCATACGTTGGAATCGTTTCCTCCGCGTCGGCGGAGATGGCCCCGGCGGGGCCGGTATATACCTCCGACTCCCCGTTATACCAGATGTAGGTAGTCTCGCCGTCGGTAATGCTATGGCGGATCTGGCCGTCCGGCAGGGTCCGATCCACGCGGGTCCACGGGGCACTGACCGCCGTAGACAGCTCGATGGTGCCGCTGCCGCCGGTCCAGAGATACTCCACTGTGACCGTGCGGCTGTATGCCTCCGGTCGGCGCAGCGTCTCAATGGCGGCCTGCACCGTTTCCGGCGTCACCTCCACCACTGTCAGGGCGCCGCCCTCCGCAGGCAGGTCTCCGCCGCCCTCGGCACTGGTATTGGTGTCCGGCAGGACCACCCGGGAGGAACGGCGCAGGTTGCTCACCAGCATCAGCAGCACCACCAGCACCACCAAGATCACAATGCCCCATGTCACCAGCTTCTGTGTCCGCTTCATGCCGTCCCTCCTCCCCTCTCATTTACGCAAGGTCCTCCGCCGGCTGCTCCCGGCGGCCAAAGTACCACAAAATGTCATCCACGATCCGGCGGCAGGCCTGTCCGTCTCCGTAGGGGTTCACGGCATGGGCCATTTTCTCGTAGGCGGACTTGTCCCGGATCAGCCGCTCCGCCATGGTCACGATATCATCCTGCACCACGCCGCAGAGCTTCACCGTCCCGGCGGCCACCGCCTCGGGCCGCTCCGTCTCCCGGCGCATCACCAGCACCGGCTTGCCCAGCGCGGGGGCCTCCTCCTGAAGTCCGCCGGAGTCCGTCAGCACCAGGTAAGACCGGGCCATGAGGTTGTGCATCTCGTCGGCGGGCAGCGGGTCGATGAGGTGCACCCGGGGCGCGCCCCGGAGATAGGTGTCCACCGCTTCCCGCACCACCGGGCTGAGATGGACGGGATACACCAGCTCCACCTCCGGATTCTCCTCCGCGATCTGCCGCAGCGCCAGCATAATGTTCTTCATAGGCTCGCCGTAATTCTCCCGGCGGTGGCAGGTGACGAGGATGATCTTTTTCTCCCCGTAGGGCAGGTGGTTCAATTCGTCTGTGGAAAATTTGTAATCCTCCCGGACGGTGGTTTTCAGCGCGTCGATCACCGTATTGCCGGTGACGAACAGCCCCTCGGTGATATTCTCCCGCAGGAGGTTATTCTTGTTGTTCACCGTAGGGCAGAAATAAAGATCCGCAATGGAGGAAACCAGCTTGCGGTTCATTTCCTCCGGAAAGGGAGAATACTTGTCATAGGTTCTGAGACCGGCCTCCACATGGCCCACCTTCACCTGATGGTAGAAGGCGGACAGCGCCCCGGCAAAGGTGGTGGAGGTGTCTCCGTGGACAAGGATCATATCCGGCTTCAGGGTGTCAATGGCCTCGTCCATACCAGTAAGGCACTTGCTGGTGATGGTGGACAAGGTCTGCCGGGGGGTCATGATGTCCAGATCCCAGTCGGGCTTCACTTCAAAGACCTCCAGCACACTGTCCAGCATCTGCCGGTGCTGGGCGGTCACGCAGCAAAGGCTCTCGATCTCCGGCCGGGAGGCCAGTTCCTTCACCAGCGGGCACATTTTAATGGCTTCCGGCCGGGTGCCGAAAACGCTCATGATCCGCAGCTTATTCATGGCTGCCGTCCTCCTTCTGCTTGTCTTTTTCCTCGTGATGGCCCAACTCTGTCAGTTCTTCCAGTTCCTCGTGGAGTTCCTCCTTCACTTCCTTGGGGAACACCACCCGGGCAGCCACAACCGCCACAACGCACAGAGCGATCAGCAGCAGCATGGCCTTCGCCTCGCCGCCGGTGGTCAGCACCACGGCGGACAGACCCAGAATACCGGAAATGACGTACAGCGTTGCCACCGCCTGCTTCTGGTTCAGACCCATGTCGATGAGCCGGTGATGGATGTGGCCCCGGTCCGCGTGCATGGGGCTCTGGCCGTGGGCCATCCGGCGGATCATGGCGAAGGCTGTGTCGAAAATGGGCAGACCCAGGATCAAAAACGGCACGGCAAAGGAGATCACCGCGTAGAATTTGAAAAGGCCCTGAATGGACATGGTGGACAGAATGAAACCCAGAAATGTAGCGCCGGTGTCGCCCATAAACATCTTCGCGGGGTTCAGGTTATAGGGCAGGAAACCCACGCAGGCCCCCACCAGCGCCGCCATCACCACGGCCACCTGAGCCTCGGAGCAGATCAGGGCGATGACCAGCACCGTGGCGGCGGAGATGGCCGACACGCCGTTGGCCAGACCGTCCAGTCCGTCGATGAGGTTCACGGCGTTGGTGATCCCCACGATCCACAGCACCGTGATGGGAACGGACAGCCAGTTCAGCACCCAATAGGCATTGGGAGAAAAGATGTTGGGGTTGGATAACGCCTGAATGGACACGCCGTTCAGAACCGGGATCAGGGCCGCCGCGATCTGGATCACGAATTTCAGCTTGGCGGGCAGGGCCATGATGTCATCCACCACGCCCAGCACCACGATGATGACCGCGCCCAGCAGGATGCTCTGCATCTGGGGGTTCAGCCGGATATCCACGAACAGCAGGATGCTGGCCATAAAGCCGGCGAAGATCGCCAGACCGCCCAGCCGGGGGATGGGCTTGTGGTGCATCCGCCGCTCGTCCTTGGGCACGTCGATCGCGCCCACCTTGTAAGCAAAGCTCTTGACCACCGGTGTCATCAGAAAGCTGACCACCAGAGCCGTCAGCAATGCCAGCGCCACCGGCGCCATCAGCTGATTGTCAAATCTCATGTTTCCTCCGCCGTTACCGGGCCAGGAAGCCCACTTTTTTGTAGACCTTGGACAGGGTGCGGTTGGCTACATAGGCAGCCTTCTCCGCACCGGCGCGGTACACACTCTCCAGATAGGACTTGTCAGCCAGCAGGCGCTCCGTCTCCTCCCGGATGGGGCGCAGCAGCTCCACCACGGACTCGCCCACGGCGGTCTTGAAGCTGCCGTAGCCCTGACCGGCAAATTCCGCCTCAATAGCCGCGTAATCCCTACCGGTGGCCACAGAGTAGATCTGCATCAGGTTGGAAACGCCGGGCTTGTTCTCCGGGTCAAAGCGGACGCAGGCGTCGGAATCGGTCATGGCCTTCTTGAACTTCCGCAGGATATCCTCCGGCTTTTCCAGCATATACACGCAGCCGTTCTGGTCCTTATCGGACTTGCTCATTTTGCTGGTGGGGGTGGTCAGGCTCATGATCCGGGCGCCCACCTTGGGGATGTAGGGGTCCGGCAGCTTGAAGGTATCGCCGTAAAGGCCGTTGAACCGGGTGGCAATGTCCCGGCAGATCTCAACGTGCTGCTTCTGGTCGCCGCCCACGGGCACCAGATCCGCCTGATACAGCAAAATATCCGCCGCCATCAGAGCTGGATAGGTAAACAGGCCCGCGTTGATGTTGTCCGCGTTCTTGGCGGACTTATCCTTGAACTGGGTCATGCGGCTCAGCTCGCCGAACATGGTGTAGCAGTCCAGCACCCAGCCCAGCTGGGCGTGGGCAGGAACATGAGACTGGACGAACAGCACGTTTTTCTCTGGGTCCAGACCGCTGGCGATATAGGCCGCCAGCTGGACCAGGGTGTGCCGCCGCAGCTCCGCCGGGACCTGCCGCACGGTGATGGTGTGCATGTCGGCCATCATATAGTAGCAGTCATACTCATCCGCCAGCGCCGCCCAGTTGCGGATGGCACCCAGATAGGAACCCAGCGTCAAATCGCCGGAGGGCTGGATGCCGCTTAGAATTCTTTTTTTCTGAACTTCGTTCTCCATAATAGTACCTCGCTTTTCTGTATTTCAGCCGGAAACCGGCAGACGTATCTGTACAGGGCATATTTTAACTGATACAGTATATCACTCCCCTTTAAAAATTGCAATCCGAACTCTTGACTTTCCTGTCTGAAATAGGGATAATGTATTTTGTGTAATTACGCATATTTTGACATGGAGGTATCATTCATGGCTTTGGATAAGACATTTTTTGAAGATTTGGAAGCCCGCATCCCCAAGGGGAAGGTCCGTACCCGGTTCGCCCCCTCTCCCACCGGCTATATGCACGTGGGCAACCTGCGCACCGCGCTGTACACCTGGCTCATCGCCCGCCACGCCGACGGCACCTTCATTCTCCGGATCGAGGATACGGATCAGGGCCGTCTGGTGGAGGGTGCTACGGACGTGATCTACCGCACCATGAAGGAGTGCCATCTGGATCACGATGAAGGCCCGGACGTGGGCGGCCCCACCGGCCCCTATATCCAGTCCGAGCGCCGGGACCTGTATCTGCCCTACGCCCAGCTCCTGGTGGAAAAGGGCGCAGCCTACTACTGCTTCTGCGAGAAGGCGGAATCCGAGGAGGACTCCGGCGAGTTTGACCGGGCGGACGATCCCTGCCGGAATCTGAGCGAGGAAGAAGTGGCCGCCAATCTGGCCGCCGGTAAGCCCTACGTGATCCGTCAGCGGATCCCCCACGAGGGCACCACCACCTTCCATGATGTGTCCTTCGGTGACATCACCGTGGAGAACAAGACTCTGGACGATCAGGTGCTGCTGAAGCGGGACGGCCTGCCCACCTACAACTTCGCCAACGTGGTGGACGATCACCTCATGGGCATCACTCACGTGGTCCGGGGCAGCGAGTACCTGTCCTCCGCGCCCAAGTACAATCTGCTGTACGAGGCCTTTGGCTGGGAGGTCCCCACCTACGTCCACTGCTCCCCCGTCATGCGGGACCAGCACAACAAGATGTCCAAGCGCCACGGCGATCCCTCCTACGAGGATCTGAAGGCTCAGGGCTTCCTGACGGACGCCATTCTGAACTATGTGGCGCTGCTGGGCTGGGCGCCCAAGGGCGAATTCGCCGAGCAGGAGATCTTCTCTCTGGACGAGCTGGTGAAGGTGTTCGACATCGCCGGTATCTCCAAGTCCCCCGCTATTTTCGACATCGAGAAGCTGACCTATTTCAACGCCACCTATCTCCGGGCCATGGAGCCTGCCGCCTTTGCAGAGGTTGCAGAGCCTTACATCCGTCAGGCGGTGAAGAACCCCGCTATCGACGCCGCCGGGATCGCCGCGCTGCTGCAGGCCCGGTGCGAAAAGCTAACGGACATTCCCGAAAAGGTCGATTTCTTCGACGCATTGCCCGATTATGACGTTGAGTTCTTCACTAACAAGAAGTCCAAGACCAACGCCGAGGTCTCCAAGGCTATGCTGGAGGCCGCCATCCCCGCTCTGGAAGCCATTTCCGACTGGACTGTGGACGCGATCCACGATACCCTCATTGATCTGGCTGCCAAGCTGGAGGTCAAGAACGCCACGCTGATGTGGCCTGTCCGCATTGCCGCAGCCGGCAAGCTGGTGACGCCCGGCGGCGCCGTGGAGATCTGCCACCTGCTGGGCAAGGATGAGACCCTGCGCCGTCTGCGTCTGGGTCTGGACAAGCTGAACTAATCGAGAAAGAAGGAGCCTTTTTATGAGCACTCTTGTGATCCCCCAGGGCTACAAGGCCCCCCTGCCTAATTATGAGCTGCAGCGGGCCATCGCCTTTATCAAAGAATCCTTTCAGACCAACCTCTCCAATGCCCTGAACCTGCGCCGGGTGTCCGCCCCCCTGTTTGTCACTTCCGATTCCGGTCTGAACGACAACCTGAACGGCACGGAGCGTCCCGTCCGGTTCGACATCCCCGGCGTTGGGGGCAAGGACGCCGAGGTGGTCCACTCTCTGGCCAAATGGAAGCGTCTGGCCCTGAAGCGCTACGGCTTCCACGAGGGCAAGGGCCTGTACACCGATATGAATGCCATCCGCCGGGATGAGGATGATCTGGACAACATCCACTCCGTCTATGTGGACCAGTGGGACTGGGAGAAGATCATCTCCCGGGAGGACCGGAACGAGGCGTATCTGAAGGCCACCGTCCGGGCCATCGTCGCCGCCGTGTGTGAGACCAGCGACGCGCTGAATGTGGCCTTCCCCAGCCTGCGGATCAAGCTGGACCGGGAGGTGTACTTCGTCACCACCCAGGAGCTGGAGGACCGCTGGCCGGACAAGACCCCCAAGGAGCGGGAGCACGCCATCTGCGCCGAACACCACACCGTGTTCCTCATGCAGATCGGCGGCAAGCTGAGATCCGGCGAAAAGCATGACGGCCGTGCCCCCGACTATGACGACTGGGCCCTCAACGGCGACATTCTCATGTGGAACCCCATTCTGGAGCGGTCCTTTGAGATCTCCTCCATGGGCATCCGGGTGGATGAGGAATCCATGGCCCGCCAGCTGAAGCTGGCCGGGTGCGAGGAACGGGCGGAGCTGCCCTTCCACAAGATGCTGCTGAACGGCGAGCTGCCACAGACCATCGGCGGCGGCATCGGCCAGAGCCGTCTCTGCATGCTGATGATCGGCACCTGCCACATCGGCGAGGTTCAGGCCAGCATCTGGGACGCCGAGACCATGAAACAATGTGAGGAAGCCGGGATCATCCTGCTGTAAATACGCAAAACCAGTCCCGCGGCATTTTTGCCGCGGGACTGCTTGTTGTCCTCATTCCAAAATGAACGTAAGCGCTAAATAACCCGTACCTGTACTGTGGGAAACAGATATGTCATACTGAC
>OJPM01001347.1_pt1 | contig 12547 bp, 7 predicted proteins | sample 1598471 | NCBI WGS metagenome assembly OJPM01 (sample SAMN03922484, study PRJEB24848) | human gut metagenome | isolation source: stool sample | host: Homo sapiens | place: Germany | collected 2011-05 | reverse complement strand
TCTATTCGTCGGCAGCGTCAGATGTGTATAAGAGACAGGCGTACGGACTGTATGGCCAGCCTGCCGAGGCCCGGGCTGCTCTGGAGCAGGCGCTGGCAGAGGCCGCGCCGGACGGCTTCTGGATGCCGCTGGCCGAAAATTACCGCTATCTGGCCCCGCTGCTGGCGCAGGGCGGCTGGGGCAGTGCCCAGCCGCTGGTGGAGCGGGCCATCGCTCTGGGGCAGCGGTACGAGGCCCGGCGCGCCCAGCTCAACGGCTCGGCAGACCGCCCGGCCATTGCCGCCGCACTGACCGAGAAAGAGCTGGCCCTTGCCCGGCTGGTGGCCCAGCGCCGCACCAACAAGGAGATCGCCGAAAAACTCCACCTCTCGGAGGGGACCGTCAAGCAGTACATCAATCAGCTGTACGCCAAGCTGGACATCGGCGGGGCCGTGCGAAACAAGCGCGCCCAGCTGGCTGCCCTTTTTGGCACAAAATACTAACCAAAGGTTAATAGGAATTTTGCAGGCTCTGTGGTAGAGTAAAATCAAACCACAGGGCTTTTTTCTTTGGATTTTCCTGCACCAGAAGGAGGCGTGTAAAATGAAAGAACAAACCACCCGAACCCCGCCCAAACTGCGCGTCCTGAGCGCGTTTCTGGCGGTGGCCATGCTGTTGACCCTGCTGCCCGCGGCGGCGTTTGCGACACCGGCTCCGGAAAGCGATTTTGAATATGGCGCGAGTAACGGCAGGGCGATCATCAGGAAATACAAAGGCGCTGGCGGAACGGTAGAGATCCCCGCCACGCTGGGTGGATATCCAGTGACGGGCATTAAGATGCAGGCATTTATAGAATGCACCAGCCTGAAAAGTGTTTCGATGCCGGAAAGCATGACATGGATCGGCGACAGTGCATTTGCAGGCTGTACGGGCCTTGAGCAGGTGGAATTCTCTCCAAATCTCACAACCATCGGGCCAAATTCATTCTACTCTTGCAATGGCCTGACCAGTGTGGTGGTTCCGGATAAAGTGACGAGCATAGAATCTTTGGCTTTTTTTGGATGCCTGAAACTGGAGAGCATCACCATTCCTGCCAGTGTGACAACTCTGGATTCGACCTTTGTATTTGGGTGCACAAATCTGAAAAAGATCGAGTTTAAGGGGACGCAGGCACAGTGGAACGCGTTGTCGATCAATCCCCATTACCTGCCGGTTGGTGTGAGCATCGTCTGCGCGGACGGTACCATTGGCGGCGGAAGCGACCCAAATGTGAAAAATTATTCTCTTACGGTCTGCGGCAAGGACGTTACCAGCGCGAATTGCGAGAACATTCTGGAAGACCCGGCGGGGACAACGCCCCGGGCAGTGTATGACCCGGACAGCAAGACCCTGACCCTGAACGGTACCATCAAGGCTGCCGTGGCGGATACCAAAAAGACCGGTGCCATCATCAAAACGGAGGATGCACTGACCATCACGGGCAATGCGGCTCTGGAATGGGACGGCGGGGATTCCGATGATGCGCCTATGGGAATTCTGGCAGCTGGTGTTACCGCAGAGACCGGAAAGCTGACCCTTTCGGGCGCGGTGCTGGAGATCACAGCGGGTGCGGGCGGCATTGATCTGCTGGGCTCTCTGACGATCGAGAACCAGACGAGGCTGACGGTTAAAAGCGGAGGAAGATGCATCGAAGCGGGAGGAACGCTGGAAATTTCCAACTCTCAACTGAATCTGGACACTGTGGACGACGCAATCCGGGTCGGCAGCACAGCCCGCATCGAGAACTCCACCCTTACGATCACCGGCCTGGACGAGTACAACGACGAGGGCGGCATGCATGCGTTGATCACGGAAGACGGCGATCTGATTGTGGAAAACAGCACGATCACGGCGATGGACACTGGAGATGAGGGCTATTATTACCAATACGGTCTCTGGCTGGGCGGCAAACTGGAAGTATCGAACAGTGTCCTGACACTGGGAGCACAGGATTGTGCAATGAATGCGGACAGCATGGAAGCCCGGGGCTCTAATAGTAAGATCACTGCTGCTGTGGACAATGAAAATCACGTTCCCGTTCAGGTGGATGATCCCGCGGTCATCCTGCACGATGATTTGGAAGTGACGGAGGGCGCGCTCAATACGGAATGCCCCAAAGTGGTCATTGAACACGCATCTCCTTACAAAGTCGAGGGCGATTACACCTACGAGATCACCACGGACGGCAATGTCCGCATCCTTGCTTACGATGGCAGCGAGGCTGACGTGGTCGTGCCCGCAACGCTGGGTGGCCGGAACGTCACGGAGATCGGCAACTCTGCAAGACCTGTTTTTGCTGCAAATGCGGCCATCCGCAGCATCACGTTCCCGGACACTCTCAAAGAGATGAGCGGCCTCCCGCTGTTCTATGGATGCGAAAACCTTGAGACCATTACCATCCCGGCCAGTGTGACCGGAATGAATTTCCACTCGGTGGCGGATTGCTTTATTTTCAACTGCCCCAACCTGAAGACCATCATTTTCAAAGGGACCCGCGCCCAGTGGGAAGCCATTGAAAAAGAGTCTGTGAATCTGGACGGCATCACGGTGCGGTGCAGCGATGACAACGTTGATCCTGTGCAGCCTGACCCGGACCCGGATCAGCCTGACCCAGACCAGCCGGAACAGCCTGACCCGGGCGACCCCGACGACAAAGACGTCTTCCTCCAGTTTGAGGACTGCTCTGTGGACGTCGAGAAACCGGACGGCACCACCCTGCACTTTGATGCTCTTACCGGTGTCATACAAAGTCAGCGGCTGCCAAAGGGCGCAAAGGTGACGATCACGCTGGATGAAAAGGCCATCCCGGAGGGGATGAAGTTCTCCTGCTGGGTGTTTGATGATCCCCGCCCGGAAGACCTGATGGAGGACGGCACCACTGCCACCTTTACCATGCAGGAGGACATTGGCGTTCTGGCCAAGTTCTCCACGCTGGAAGAGGATGATTCCAGTGCCGACTTCGGCACCATCGCGGCTGCAACCGCTGTCGTGGGCGTCGTGGGTGCCACGGCCTACCTCGTGGGCACCGAGGTGGCCCTGAACCAGCTGCTGCCGGCAGGCACCTCCGTGCCGCAGGACCGCGCCCAGCTGGCCCTCCTGCTCTGGAACACCGCAGGCCGCCCGGAGCCTGCCGCACTGCCCGCCTTTGCGGACGTGACAGACCCCGACACGGCCAAAGCGGCCCAGTGGTGCGTGGAAGCAGGCTTCTTCCAGCCCCGTGAGGACGGCAATTTCAAGCCCGGCAAGCACGTTTCCCGCTGGAAAGTGCTCCGCACCTATCAGCAGACCATAAAGTAACCTCTCAGGCACCGAGCGCAAGCGAGGATGACGGACAGGTTGAAGAAAGGCAGAGCCTCTGTGCACCACGCGCGGGGGCTTTGCCTTTTTCATGTGAAACAAACTTTTGCCTAAAAAACAAGCTGGAATACAACAAACCACCCTGCAAGCAGCCCTGAATTGACAGCTGAATAGTGATTTTTTGCGTCAACCGACCGGTTTGATGCAGTTTTTAATTGCCGATGGGAAAAGCACGGAAAATTTGCTTGACAAGAAATAAACTTTTGTAATAAAATAAGAATGAAATTCTATTTGAAAAGGAACCGGAGGCAGTTCACGCAATGGGAGCTGTGCCGGGTCTTCTTTTTTCTGGGATAAAAACCCCAACAACAGGAAAAAGGCGGAAACTATGGCAGAAAATTTGCAGGAATATTATAAGCGGATGGCGGAGGCCATTGACACCCAGCTGGAGCAGAAAGGGAAAGCCGCGCTGTTCTATCCCGTTGGAAGCGGCAGCGGGCGGATCGTCTGGGCGTGGATCAACGCTCACCCGGACGCGGCCGTGATCTGGGTGGTGCCCGGGGAGACCCGGCGCGGGATGCGGCTGGAAGAAGCCAAACGGATCGGCCAGGAGATCCCGCCGCGGGTGCAGCTGATCCACTGTGAGGACCATACACCGCAGCGCTGTCTGGAGCTGGCCAAGATCCGCCCGGCCTGCATCATCCTGGATGGCTCGCGGGAGTTTACGGCGTTTCCGTGTGGAGAGCGTGTCCGCTGGCTGCAGCGGTTCAGCCCGCAGGCGAAGCTGCTGGGCCTCATCGACACCGACCAGCCTGTCAGCTGCTGCCTGGCGGAAGCCATGTTTCAGGGGGCGGGCACGTTCTCCATTTCACTGACGGAAGCGCTGGCCCGGGGCCTTGTCACGCCGCCTGCCGCGGATACCGTGCTCCTCTGGCCCGCCGAGACGGCGCTGGAAGAATTCCGCATCCAGATGAAGCAGTGGAACGCCGCGGGCGTCCCGGGCGTGGGCGAAAAAGTTTTCACCAATCTTCGCCGCGCGGTGGAAAAATGCGGCCCGGCGCTGCCCCGGCTGCGGGAGGCTCTGCCCAAGGACAAGCAGCTGGTCCTGTGTGAGGACGCCGCTGCCATGCGGCGGGTGACGGAAAATCTGGAAGCCCTCTTCGGCCCGGACACAGAAGCCATCATCCTGAAAGACGGCTGGGATCAGGAGATGGCCGTGCGGTTTGCGGCTTCCCCGGCGCAGGGCGCGGGGGTGCTGGTCACCGTCAGCACCCCCGGCGGGCTGGTGCGGCTGGCCGGAATGGCGGGTGTCGTGCTGGTCCGCTCCACCGGGCTGGAACAGAACCACCGCCGGATGCTGGCCCGGGCACTGGCGCTCTGCGGGGACTCCGTCCCGCTGGCTGGAGCTGCAGCGACAGATCCAGGCCGGGGAAAAGCCCGGCCGCCTGACCGCCGAGCAGGCCGCCCGGCTGGAAAAGCTGGGCATCGCCTGGAAACAGCGGATGGAGCAGGCTTGGGAGCGGGGCTATGCCGCAGCCCGGGAGTACCGCGGAGAATACGGGAACCTGATGGTGCCGGTCCGCTACCGGGATAAAAACGGCTTTGCCCTGGGCGAGTGGATCGTTTACAACCGTCAGCGGTTCCTCGGCAACAATCTGTCCACCGACCGTGTCGAGCGGCTGGAAGCACTGGGCATGGTGTGGGACACCGTGCAGGACATCTGGGAGCAGAGCTACTGCGCGGCTGTCCAGTATTGGCTCGACCACGGCACGCTGGAAGTGCCGGTCAAGTACACCACCCCGGAGGGCGTGGCTCTGGGCGTCTGGCTGGGCAGCCAGCGGGCCGCCTACAAGGCGGGCACCATCAAGCCGGTGCAGAAAGCCTGGCTGGAGGCTCTGGACGTGGACTGGACCAACCGCAACGACCGCAAGTGGCAGGCCGCTTATAATGCCGCCGCGCGGTATTATCAGGCCCATGGCGACCTGAACGTCCCCTCGGAGTACATCGACCCGGACGGCGTGCTGCTGGGCAAGTGGGTCAGCCGCCAGCGTTACGCCTGGCAGAACCCGGACCGCAGCAGCGCGCGCCTTACCCCGGAGCGCAAGGCCCTGCTGGACCAGCTGGGCATGGTGTGGCAGAAGCCGGATTCCTGGCAGCACCGCTATGAGCTGGCCGCTGCCTACAAGGCCGCCCACGGCAGCCTGGAGCTCCCGGCCCAGTACCGCACGGAAGAAGGGATCTGGCTGGGCAGCTGGCTCAGCCGCCAGAAGCAGCTGCTCCAGAATGGGGATAAGAGCCTGAGCGGTGAGCGGGTCAAAGCCCTGAAAGAGCTCTTCCGGGGCGAGCTGGAGCGCCGGAGCGGGGCTGTCCGCACCCGTGCCCGCTGCAGCGTGCGGGAGCGGAACTGGCTCAACAACTACCGCCATGCCAAGGCCTACGCCAAGCGCCGGGGAGATCTGCTGGTCCCTGCCAGCTATGTGGATGAAACGGGGTTCCGCCTTGGCGTCTGGATCTCCAACCTGCGGGCCGCCCGCAAGACGCGGCCTGACTCGTTCCAGGTCACGCCGGAGCATATCGGGATGCTGGACGAGATCGGGATGCAGTGGGACGCCCGGGAGGCCAAGTGGCAGTGCGCCCTCCGCCGGGCCGGGGAGTACCGCACCGCCCACGGGGATCTGGCCGTACCCGTCAATTATAAAACGGAGGATGGCTTCTGCCTGGGCGACTGGATCCGCCGGATGCGGGAGAGCTATGCAGCCCATGACGCCCGGCTGACCCCGGAGCGGGTGGAAAACCTCAGCGCCCTGGGCATGGTCTGGGCACCGGCAGAGGGCTGAAAACCAATTGCATTTTTGGCGGGCTTGTGCTATACTAACCCCGTCTGAATAGAAAACAGCAGGTGCCTTTTGCCGCTTTCGGGCGGCGGAAAGGGTAAAAGAGAAGCGGGTGGGATTCCCGCACGATCTCGTCACTGTGATAAGGGAGCTTTGCGGCGTTGGCGCGTTTTGCGCCGGTCACTGGGGGAACCTCCGGGAAGGCAGCCGCGGGCGCGGGCAGTTCTGCCCGTCCCTTTCAGCCAGGAAACCTGCCTGCTGTTGGTACGGGAGCAGATGCTCCAGATCACGAGGAATTGGTTGTACCGAAAAGCCCAGAAATAACAGGGGTCTTTTTGTTGTGCACTCCGCGCGGCAAAAGGGCCCTTTTTGTGTCCGGGCGTACCGCCTGTACCCTTTCTGTCAGAAGATCCGCACACAAGCAAAAACAGGAAAGGAACAAACAAGAACCATGCGTAAACTCAATTGGAAAAAGACCGTGGCAGTCTCCGCCGCTCTGGCGCTCTGCGTTGGCACCCTGGCAGGCTGCGGCAGCAGCGCTTCCAGCAGCACCGCCGCTTCCAGCGAGGCTGCATCCAGCACTGCCGCCAGCGAGGTGAGCAGCGAGGAGGCTGACGAAATGGCCGCAAAGAACGTGGCAGACCTGATCGACGCCATCTATGTGCAGGAGCGCAACGAGAACACCGATGAGCAGTGCAAGGCTGCCAAGGACGCCTGGGACGCTCTGACCGACGCCCAGAAAGAGCTGGTCGAGGGGGAAGAGGCTGATCCCGATTACTTTGGCCGCGACACCGGCGATGCTTCCAAGGATGACCCCCGCAATGAGGACAACATCGGCGACAACGAGCTGCTGGTGGTCAGCTTCGGCACCTCGTTCAACGACAGCCGCGCGAAAGACATCAAGGGCGTCGAGGATGCTCTGCAGGCCGCTTACCCCGATTGGTCTGTCCGCCGTGCATTCACCGCTCAGATCATTATTAACCATGTCCAGGCTCGTGACGGCGAGAAGATCGACAACATGCAGCAGGCCATGGACCGTGCCGTTGCCAACGGCGTCAAGAATCTGGTCGTCCAGCCCACTCACCTGATGCACGGTGCTGAGTACGACGAGATGATGGAGATGATCGACGACTACCGCGACAAGTTCGAGTCCGTCGCTGTGGCTGAGCCCCTGCTGGGTGAGGTCGGCGCTGACGCTACCGTGATCAACGAGGATAAGGAAGCGGTTGCCAAGGCTGTCACTGCCGAGGCTGTTGCCACTGCTGGTTACGACAGCGTAGAGGCTGCTGCCAAGGATGGCACTGCATTCGTCTTCATGGGCCACGGCACTTCTCACACCGCGAAAGTCAGCTACAGCCAGATGCAGACCGTCATGCAGACCCTGGGCTATGACAATGTCTTCATCGGCACTGTTGAGGGCGAGCCTGAGTCCACCTCCTGCGAGAATGTCATCGAGGCTGTCAAGGCTGCCGGTTACACCAAGGTCGTGCTCCGCCCGCTGATGGTCGTTGCCGGCGACCACGCCAACAACGATATGGCCGGTGCGGACGAGGACTCCTGGCTGAGCCAGTTTGAGGCTTCCGGTGCATTCGACTCTGTCGATTGCCAGATCGCAGGCCTGGGCGGGGTTGCTGACGTCGAGCAGCTCTACATTGCCCACACCAAGGCTGCCATCGACTCCCTGAACGGCTAAAATAGACCCGCATTGCCCGGAAAGGGAGACCTTTTCGGGCAATTTTGTTTGTGTCCCCCTTTTCTGTTCCCCCGGTTGCGTGCTATACTATTCAAGTAATCTTGTTTTTGAGGTGTAATGCAATGAAAGATATGCGTTTTGTTTCTCTGCTGGCGGTGTCCGCCCTGCTGGCTGCTTCTCTGGCTGGCTGCGGCAGCTCTGCTTCCAGCGTGGCTTCTTCCGCTTCCTCGGAGGCGGTGTCTTCCGTGGCGGAATCCGCTGTCTCCGAGGCCGCTTCCGAGAGTGCCGCTGCTTCTTCTGCACGGACGCTGGAAGATGGCACCTATACGGCGGAGTTTGATACCGACAGCAGCATGTTCCATGTCAATGAGGCCAGCGACGGCAAGGGCACGCTGACCGTGGAAGACGGCCAGATGACCCTGCACATCAGCCTGCAGTCCAAGAAGATCGTCAACCTCTATGTCGGTATGGCGGCGGATGCCCCGGACCATGAGGCCGACTGGCTCCAGCCCACCACCGATACCGTGACCTACTCCGACGGAACCTCCGAGGAAGTCTACGGCTTTGACGTCCCGGTGGAAGCACTGGACACCGATTTCCAGCTGGCCATCCTCGGCACCAAGGGCAAGTGGTATGACCACACCGTCAGCGTCCGCAATGTCGAGGCACAGGCCGCGGAGGCTGTGGAGACTCCCGCGGACGGCAGCTATACCTGCAAGGTGACGCTGGAGGGCGGCTCCGGCCGTGCCACCGTGGACAGCCCCGCTGTCCTGACTGTGGCCGACGGCAAAATGACCGCCACCATCGTCTGGTCCAGCCCCAACTATGACTATATGATCGTGGACGGCGAGAAGTACCTGCCCACCAACACCGAGGGCAATTCCACGTTTGAGATCCCGGTCTCTGCCCTTGGCACGCCGCTCTCTGTTGTGGCGGATACCGTCGCCATGAGCACTCCCCATGAGATCGAGTACACCCTGACGTTCAGCGCCCCGAGCGAGAACTGATGCCATGAAGATCAACCGACGTCAATTCCTCAAAGCCCTCCCGGCGGCTGCCCTGGCCCTGACGGCCTGCGGCAGCGGGCAGCAGGAGGCCCCGGCCACCACGGATGCCCTTGTGCTGGACCACGCTTACCCGCTGGATTATGCCCGGCAATTCACGGCGGATGTTTATACCGACGGCTCCGTTCTGCTCACGATCGCGGAATCTGGGGACAAGTTCCTTGTCCGGCCCGAGGGAGCGGCGGAGCTTTCCGTTCTCCCGGAGGGAACCGTGGAGCTGCGCCAGCCGCTGGAAAATATTTACCTCGTGTCCAGCTCCATTATGGATTACTTCATCCACCTGGACGCGCTGGATTCCATCGCTCTTTCCGGCACCCGGGCCGATGGCTGGTATCTCGACGAGGCCAAAGCCGCCATGGAGGCGGGCGAGATCACCTATGCGGGCAAGTACAGTGCGCCGGACTACGAGTGCATCCTGGCTGCCCACTGCAGTCTTGCCATTGAAAACACCATGATCTACCACACCCCGGAGGTCAAGGAGCAGCTGGAACACTTCGGGGTGCCGGTGCTGGTGGAGCGCTCCAGTTATGAGAGCGGCCCCCTTGCCCGGATGGAGTGGATCAAGTTCATTGGGCTGCTGCTGGGCAAAACGGAGGAGGCCGAGCGCGTTTTCAGCGAGAAGATCGCGCGGATCGAGCCCGTTTTGCAGCAGGAGCCCACGGGCAAGACGGTGGCGTTCTTCTCCGTTACGGGAAATAACCTCATCACCGTCCGCAAGGGCGGGGATTATGTGGCCCAGATGATCGGGATGGCCGGCGGCAGCTATGTCTTTGCCGACCTCACGGACAATGGCAACAGCCTTTCCACCATGAATCTCCCGCAGGAAACATTCTACGCCCAGGCCAGAGACGCCGATGTACTCATTTACAACAGCACCATCGAGGGCGTGGTGGATACCCGGGAGCAGCTGGTGAAAAAATGCGCCATGCTGGCCGATTTCAAAGCCGTCCAGTCCGGTGACTGCTGGTGCACTTCCAAGAGCTTTTTCCAGCAGAGCATGGCCCTGCCGGACCTCATTGTGGATATGAACCGTGTCTTCACCGAGGGCGACCCCGCCCCGGAGGAGCTGACCCTCTTACAGAAAATTTCCTGACCGGATGTGAAAAGGAGTACCCCATGACCACCCCCAAACGCCTCACACGGACCTACCTCGCCCTCACGGCGGGGCTTTTGGTGCTGTTTGGCATGAATCTGCTGTGGGGCAGCGTTTCGCTGACCCCGCAGGCCGTGCTGGCGGCCCTGCTGGGCAAAGGGCAGGACGCGCTCTCCATGGGCATCATCTTGCAGCTGCGGCTCCCCCGGGCGGTCATGGTGATCCTGCTGGGGGCGGCGCTCTCGGTAGCAGGCTATCTGCTCCAGACCTTTTTTGCCAACCCCATTGCGGGCCCGTTTGTCATGGGCATTTCCAGCGGTGCCAAGCTGGCCGTGGCCCTCACCATGGTGATGTTCCTCAATCAGGGGCGTTTCACCAGCTCGGCGGCGCTCATCATAGCCGCCTTTGCGGGTGCCATGGCGGCGATGGCCTTTGTGCTGGCTGTGGCCCGGCGGGTGCAGCGGATGAGCATTCTGGTCATCTGCGGCGTCATGATCGGTTATATCTGTTCTGCCATCACGGACATCGTGATCACTTTTGCGCAGGACTCCAACATTGTCAACCTCCACAACTGGTCCATGGGCAGCTTTTCGGGCGTTACCTGGGGCAATGTGCAGGTGGCGGCCTGCGTGGTGCTGCCCGCGCTGGCAGCCTCGTTCTGCCTCTCCAAGCCCATGGCGGCTTACCAGCTGGGGGAAAGCTACGCCAAAAGCGTGGGCGTGGCGGTGCGGCCATTCAGCATGGCGCTGGTGCTTCTTTCCAGCCTGCTGGCGGCCTGCGTCACGGCCTTTGCCGGGCCGATCTCCTTTGTGGGCATCGCGGTGCCCCACCTCGTCAAGGGAGCACTGGGCAGCGCCAAACCCTTGCACGTCCTGCCGGGCTGCGCGCTGGGCGGGGCGGCGTTCTGCCTGCTCTGTGACCTCATCGCCCGCAGCCTGTTTGCCCCTACTGAGCTGTCCATCAGCTCGGTCACGGCCGTGTTCGGCGCACCGGTGGTCATCTGGCTGCTGATCCGCCGCCAGACACAGGAGGGGGAACGATGAATTATTACTGCGAGACAAAAGACCTGGCTGTGGGCTACACCAAAGCCCTTTTACAAAATATCGCGCTGGGGGTGGAGCGGGGCCGGATCCTGACCCTCGTGGGCCCCAACGGCGCGGGCAAATCCACCCTGCTCAAAACGCTGGCGGGCCAGCTGGCCCCGCAGGGCGGTGCGGTGCTGCTGGACGGCGCGGAGCTTTCCACGCTGTCCGGCAACGCCCGGGCCCGCAAAATGGCCCTGATGCTGCCCCACACCCGCCGCACGGAGCTCACCACCTGCTTCACGCTGGCGGCGGCGGGCCGCTACCCCTACACCGGGCGGCTGGGCGTCCTCTCGGCAGAGGACAGAGCGCAGGTGCGCGCCGCCCTCAGATTGGTGGGCGCGGAGGCCCTCGCTGACCGGGATTTCAACAAGATCAGCGATGGCCAGCGCCAGCGGGTGCTGCTGGCCCGGGCCATCTGCCAGCAGCCAGAGATCATTCTGCTGGATGAGCCTACGTCTTTTTTGGATATCAAGGGCAAAGTGGAACTGCTGGGCATCCTGAAACAGCTGGCCCGGGAGCGGAACATGGCCGTTCTGCTCAGTCTGCATGAGCTGGATCTCGCCCGCAAAATTTCGGACAAAGTGGTCTGCGTCTCGCCCGAGGCTGTTTCCGGTGTGCTGACGCCCGAAGAAGCGTTCACCAAAGAAAATATCTGCCGCATCTACCACCTGACAGCGGAGGAATACACGTTTCTCTATGGCCCGGACGCCGCGGTGCAGACGCCTGCCCCGCAGGCAGAGGCCCCCAAAAAGCCAAGGCCCAAATTCGAGCACTATGTCCGCAGCGGGCAGAAACTGCTCCGCTGCGGTTATACCACCGGCACCTGTGCGGCACTGGGCGCGGCAGGAGCCGCCCGGCTCCTGCTTACCGGACGCACGCCGGAAACGGTCGCTCTCCGCACCCCCAAAGGCATTGTGGTGGAGGTGGCCCCGCTGGCCTGCCATCCAACGGAAGACGGTGCTGTCTGCGTGATTGAAAAGGACGGCGGTGACGATGCCGATGTGACCACCGGCCTGCCCGTTGCGGCGGAAGTGGTCCTGAAACCGGAACGCGCGGATGTGCAGATCTTCGGCGGGCCGGGGGTGGGCCTGGTGACAAAGACGGGCCTTGACCAGCCGGTGGGCGAAGCCGCCATCAATCATGTCCCCCGGGAGATGATCGCGGAGGCCCTGCAAAAAGAAGCCGAATCCGCCGGTTATGCGGGCGGTTTTGCCGTGACGGTTTCCATTGAGGGCGGTGCCGAGGTGGCCAAGCGGACGTTCAACCCCCATATCGGGGTGGAGGGCGGCCTCAGCGTGCTGGGCACCAGCGGCATCGTGGAACCCATGAGTGAGCAGGCCCTGCTGGACACCATCCAGCTGGAAATGAATCAGGCTCGCCTCCGCCCCCACCCGGGTACGCCCCAGCGGCTGATCCTGGCCCCGGGCAACTATGGGCCTGTCTCTTATACACATCTCCGAGCC
>OJPM01001328.1_pt1 | contig 12664 bp, 8 predicted proteins | sample 1598471 | NCBI WGS metagenome assembly OJPM01 (sample SAMN03922484, study PRJEB24848) | human gut metagenome | isolation source: stool sample | host: Homo sapiens | place: Germany | collected 2011-05 | reverse complement strand
ACGATCTAGTGGCTGTCGGCATTCTTGTCAAGGTACGAGTTATTTATCGCTTACGCCAAAGGGCACCGGGGCGCTGCTTTTTCAATTGGTTTTTATTGGGCGCACAAACGGAGATCAGCCGTATCCGCAGGTCACCAGTTCCCAGGCGCCGCCGTCGCTGCGGCCCAGCCACCACTGCCAGCCCTCATACTCCGTATCGGCATCCCAGGCGTCCCGCTGCTCCACGGGGGAGTGAAAGCTGCTGGAAAACAGGATGCACTGAGTAAAAGGCTCAGTCTGCTCTTTCATTTCCAGCCCGTTGAGCCACTCAATGTTTTCGTCGCTGCAGGCCGCGTCGCCGCCGTAGGCCAGGCTGTGAAGTTCACAGCCTTCCCAGGTGGCAAACTCCGCTTCAATTACCTGGATGGCAGCGTCCATGTCCTCCTGGGTGTAGAGTTCGGAATTGCCGTAGTCAATTTCCACCTTGGGCGGCTCCTGGGTGTCCTGCTTGCCGCATCCGCCCAGAGTGCCTAAAATCATGATCGTCAGGGAAACAGCCAAAAGTTTTTTCATATCCATTCCTCCTGCATTCCTCAATCATTTACTTTTCAGGTGATTCTGTGGCCTGACGGCTGAGCCGTCAGGCCACAGGTTTTTTTACGCCTTGACCTCTACGATGCGGACCACGCCGTCATAAACATAGAGGTTCATGGTGCCGCCGTAGGCTTTGGCATCATCCAGCGTCATCCACTTGCCGGTATCATCGTTGTAGCACTGAACATTGGAGGGGACCTCGTAGGTCCGGCTGCCGAAGTTCACTGCCGTCTTGCCGATCCAGGCACCGGAAGAGACGTTGCTCAGCTTGCTCATGGTATCAAATCTGGTGAACATGAGCCTGTCATTCACGCTCTTTTTGATACTTGCAGCCACAAAAGCACCAGTGCTGACACTGTTACCGCTATAAACCGTATATTTTTCTGTATCACTGCAAACGATCGTGATCGTGCGGTCAGTCTCCTTGCCGGTTGTCGGATCATACTTGCTATCCACAATTGCACGGCCATAGATTACATCCTCGGCAAGGCCGTTATTCAGCACGATCAAGTCCACCTGACCGGCCCAGTTGGTCCGGGCATAGGAGACGCGGCCGGAGTTGACGCCGGTCTGGCTCAGCTCGCTGAGGGCGATCTGTCTGCCGCCGTCAAAGAGCATAACGTTGTCCGCCAGCTTTCTGCCGCCCAGCGTACCTTCCTTGGGAAGCAGGTCACCGCCGACACCGCCGGAGATCTTGTTGAGCTTCAGGCCGCTCTTGTCGGCATACACCGACACTACCTGACCGGCGTATTCGCTCGCTGTGCCGATGTTCAGCAGCGCACCGCCGCAGACCAACTGCACATCACCCTTTTCGGACACCACCGCCATGGCATTGCCCCGGGCACCGGTGTTGTTGGCGTCCTCGGCACCGGCCACCTGACCGTCCGCCGTCAGCAGAAGGACGATCTGCTTGCCAGGCTTCAGCTTGGACAGGGAATCCGCCGCTGTGGGCAGAACATTCAGTTCCTTGCCGCCCAGCACTGTAATGGTAGCGGGATTGCTGGGAGAGGGCTTGCAGTCCTCGTAGTAGGTGGACACCCGGGTGTCGCTGATGATGATGGAATTGGTGGCGGAGGCGTAGGTCGCAACATCATACCGTTTGAGGTCTGCCGCTGTGGCAGGAGAACCGTTCTTGTAAATGTTGTAGCTGGTGCTGCCCGCCAGAGAATCCAGTCCGGCAACAGAGCCGTTGGCACTGATGATGACCGCCGCATTGGAAACGCCATTGCTGCCGGTGATGGGCAGGAAGGTCAGAATCTCGCCGGCGCTGTTGAGGACCGCCTTGCCCTTGGAGCCGATGAGGCTGGTGGAGGCAACGGGATGCGCCATGGTATATGACTTACCGCCGGCAGTCATCGTGCCCTGACCGCCGTCCACGGCGGTAAGGTAGACCTCCTCGCCCACTTTGTAGCTGAACAGGGCATCGCCCTTGCCGTGCTTGGCCTCAAAGAGGTTCAGGAACAGCCGGGCCGCCTGTGCGCGGGTCAGGCCCGCGTAGGCGGAGGTGATACCGGTGGACTTCAAAAGGCCGTTGGTCTGGGCCTCCGCCATGTAGCTCTGGGGCCACACGCCGCCCATGTCCTCGTCCTTGTAGCCAAGGCCCCGCATGAGGATCGTCACCGCCTGTCCGGCAGTCACAGTCTGGCTGGGCTTGAACTTACCGTCGGCAAAGCCGGAAATGATCCCCTTCTTCGATGCCATGTTGATGTAGGCGGACGCCCAGTGAGAGGGCTTCACGTCCGGGAAAATGGTGACGGTGGAATACCGCCCCAGCTCGCCGCTGCCGTCCATGGCGTAGACCGCCATCTTGCAGAACTGCGCCCGGTTCAGGACGGTGTCCGGACGGAAGGTGCCGTCGCCGTAGCCGTCCAGCACGCCCATGAGCCGCAGAGATTCCACGGCGGTGGCGGTGTAGCTGTCGCTGACATCGGAAAATTTGGTGACAGCCGCCGCCCCGGCAGGCACCGTCAGCAGGGAGCCCAGCATGCTGATCGCCAGCAGCCAGGTCAAAATTCGTTTTTTCATAAGTCTCTCTCCTTTAATCCGCCCGCAGGGCTTCCACAGGCTGGAGTTTCGATGCTTTTGCCGCCGGATAGCTGCCAAACAGCACGCCCAGAGCTACCGACAGGCCAAAGGCCGCCAGCGTCACCCAAGTGGCGGGGAAAATGGTCATCTGGAACAAAATCTTGCCCAAAGCCAGACTGCCGATGGTGCCGAAGATAATGCCCACAATGCCGCCCATGCCGCAGAGCATACCGGATTCAATGAGGAACTGGGCCACGATGCTGCTCCGCTGTGCGCCAAGGCTCCGGCGGATACCGATCTCCCGGGTCCGCTCCGTCACCGTCACCAGCATGATGTTCATGATACCGATGCCGCCCACCAGCAGGGAGATGGCGGCGATGCCGCCCAGCACCAGAGAGATCATAGTCAGCTGCTGGTTCTGATAATCCTGCCAGTAGCCTTCCTTCTGCACCTGATAGCCACCCATACTCTGATCTACCACGCCGGAGAGGTACCCGCCGATCTCGGTGATGGCGGTTTTCATGCTGGCGTCATCCTTGGCCTTTACCAAAAATTCTGTGGGGGCCGTATCCCCCAGCAGCCGGGTAGCGGTGTAGGGAAGGATCATAAAGTTATCCGTCTGGTAAGCGGAAGGGGTATCTGGCTCCACGCGGGCGCCATACACGCCCACCACTTCAAAGTTGTTGCCGTTGACCTTCATGATCTGTCCCACAGGGTTGGCGCTGCCGAAAAAGACCCGCGCCGCCTGCGCGCCCAGCACGCAGATCTGATTGTATTTCTCGCAGTCCAGCCACGCAAGGTCTCTGCCCTTTGCGATTGCCAGATTGTTGCAGGCGCTGTACTGGTCGGAGCCGTAGTAGATCTGCGGGGGACCGCTGACCACGTTGTACTGCTGGTCATATTTCCACTCCATTGTGGAGCTGTTTTTCGTACCGTATACCACCGTAGCGTTGGATGAGCCCTTGGGGGTAATGCCAATAATGGACTCCTTCAGTCCGGAGCAAAAGCGGTACAATCCGGTAAAATAGTCCTTGCTGATAGAGTTGCCGTCCTCGTCATACGTATACGCATACACGCTCACTTCAATGCGGTTGGCGCCCATGGCGGCAAACTGCTCCATGGTTTTGGCCTTCATACCCTCCATGGTGGAGACGATGGTCATAACGGCGGCAATACCGATGAAAATAGAGAGAATGGTCAAGGCGCTGCGGCCTTTTTTCCCGCAGATGGACCGCCAGGCCATCTTAAATGCCTGCCCGATGTTCAATACCAATCCACCTCCTGTGGGTGATCCTCGATGATCTTTCCGTCCGCGATCCGCACAATGCGCCGGGCCGTGGCGGCGATCCCGTTGTCATGGGTGATGAGAATGACGGTGCTGCCCTCCTTGTTCAACTGCTGGAGGAAGCCCAGCACCTCGTGGCCCGTCCGGGAATCCAATGCGCCGGTAGGCTCATCCGCCATGATGATGGGCGGATGGGTGGAAATGGCCCGGGCGATGGCCACACGCTGCTGCTGGCCGCCGGACATCTGGGTAGGCTTATGCTGCGCCCGGTCGGCGAGACCCACGCGGGTCAGCGCCTGTATCGCCAGCTCCCGCCGGTCAATGGGATCGATGCCCTGATAGATCAGCGGCAACTCCACGTTTTCCAGCACCGTCAGGTTCTGGATCAGGTTGTACTGCTGGAAAATGAACCCGATCTGCTTGTTGCGGATGCGGGAGAGCTCCTTGTCGGAAAGCTCCCGGACGTCCACGCCGTCCAGACGGTAAGTGCCCCGGGTGGGGATGTCCAGACAGCCCAGCACATTCATCATAGTGGACTTGCCGGAGCCGGACTGTCCCACCACCGCCACGAACTCGCCCTTTTCAATATCCAGCGAAACGCCGTCCAGGGCCCGGACCTCGCTCTCAAGGCCCTCGCCGTAGATCTTATAGACGTCCCGCAGTTCGATCAGTTTCGCCATGGCTTAACCCCACGCCTGATCGGTTATCATCTGGGTAAAGACGGTGTCGCCGTCATTTACGCCGGACTTGATCTCCACGTTATATGTATCCTGAATACCGATCTCCACCTGAACGGGATAGAAGCCGCTGGGGATCTCCTCGTCCTGATAGGGCAGCTCCAGCGCGTTGTCCGGCCGGCTGTCTGCCTGCACATAGACCACGGTGGCGGAAGAACCATCCTCCAGCCCCACGGTACGCACCGCCTGGATGGGCACCATCAGGCAGTTGTCGTTCTGGCTGGCCTGGATCTGATAGTTCACATAGCTGTTGACCTGGAGGTTGCCATCCGTGTTGTCCGCAGAGATGGTGATGGGATAGGAGGCCACGCCGTTATTCACAGTGCTGGAAAGGCTCACCGTCTCCACCGTGCCGAAGGCGCTGGTGCCCCACTGGTCCAGGTTCACGGACATACCGGTCTTGATGTAACTGATGTTCCGCTCGTCCACGGTGGCGCTGACGGTCACGGTGGAGGTATCGGAGATGGTCACCAGGGTGCTGTTGGCTTGGAGCTCCTGGCCCGGAGTCACAGACAGGCCGATGACCTGGCCGGAAATGGGCGCCACGGCGCTGCAGTTATCCAAGTTCTTCTGGGCGGCCTCCAGCTTTTTCTGGGCTTCTTCCAGGTTCTGCTGGGCGGTAAAGATCTCCGTTTCGCTGTCCTCGCCGTCGATCCGCACCAGAACCTGACCGGGCGTTACGGCGAGATAGTCCACCAGATTACTGGAGATCACCGTGCCGCTGACGGTGGAGTTCAAATCTCCCACCCGGTAATATTGCAGCTTAGCGGCTTCGTAGGGATACACGGTATCGCCGTTCACAATCGTAGTGGCAGTAGCCACCATATCCTTGGCCAGCACACCCTCGTTGGGGATCACGATCTCGGCGGAAAACAGCTTAGAACCCTCCGGGGTAATACGGCTGACCATGTGGACTGCCTCCACGGTGCCCTCCACGGTGGTCATCAGGGCAGGGATGGAGACCTGCACCTTCTGCCCCGCCTTCAGCTCCCCGGCGTAGGCGTAGCTGTAATACTGCTCCAGCCGCATCCGGGTATCGTCCGCGAGGACGGCGACCTTGGTGCCCTTGCTAATCTCGTCGCCGGGGTTCAGTGTCACAACATCCATCAGTTTTCCGGCGTAGGACGGAGAAAGATTCAGCCCCGCAATGTCCTTTTGCAGCGTATTGATCTGCTTCTGATAGCCCTCAACCTCATCGCGGGCCTTCTGGACCTCCGTGGCAGCATTGGGGGAATCAATGGTAAACAGGGGGTCCCCCTGCTCCACTTTCTGTCCCTCCTCCACGAATACATCCATCACCGTGCCCGCAGTGGTCAGGCTGATAGTCTCGCTGTTCTTGGCCTTTACCAGACCGCTGCCGTCCACCTCAGAGCTGATAGCGCCGTAGGACACCGTCGCCATGCCTACCTCGCTGCTGCCGTCCTTCTTTTTGAAGAATTTCACGCCGCCTGCGATCAGGGCGGCCACGATCACCAGCGCAACGATCCGCCGGATCGTACGCCGCCGCTTTTTCTTGTCTGCCGTACTTTTTTCCGGCTTTTTCGCCGGGGTCTCCGGTGACGCCGGAGCGGCTGTCTCCGCCGGGGTCAGCTCCTTTTTCTCTTCCATGATCTCTGCCATGACATATTCTCCTTTTACGATTCTCCGGGCTGAGGCCCGCTTGTTTCCGATCCAGTGCTGTCAGCGCCCAAACAGGGCTGCCGACAGGCATATTCACCTTCGCTCACTGATGTTAATATAGCCAATAGGGTAAATCAACAACAAAACAGTAACAAATTCCATCAAAACCGCTTTCATTTGTAATAGACGGATTCAACTGCGAAAAGGTTTCCTTTTTTGCAAAAACTTTTTGATAACAGCAGACCGCACCGCCCGGGATCGTGGGCAGTGCGGTCACTTTTGTTGTTTTCAGGAGATCAGGCAGCCAGCCGCCGGGCGCTCATGCGCTGGATCAGCACGATGCCGCCGACCATCACGAGGCCAACCACATCCGATGCGGTGCCGGGGATCATCATGCACAGACCACCGGCAGCCATCGCCAGACGGAACAGCATGGGGATCTTCTTATAGACGAAGCCGTTCAAAGCCGCAGCCACGCCGAACAGGCCGATGAGGGCGCTGACTACGATCTGCACCACTTCAAATGCGCTGCTCACATTGTCAAACAGCATAGCGGGGCTGTAGGCAAAAATGTATGGCACGATAAAGGCTGCGATGGCCAGCTTGGTGGCGTTGATGCCGGTTTTCATAGGGTTGGCCTTGGCAATGGCGGCGCCGGCATAGGCAGCCAGAGCCACCGGAGGCGTAATGTCCGCCACGATGCCGAAGTAGAACACGAAGAAGTGAGCCGCCACCAGGGGGAAGCCCATCTGCACCAGAATGGGGGCGCAGGTGGAAGCCATGATGCAGTAGTTGGCGGTGGTAGGAACGCCCATGCCCAGAATGATGCAGCAGATCATCGTCAGCAGCAGGCCGATCATGGTAGCGTCGCCTGCCATCTGCACGATGGCATTGATAAGGATGGAAGCAAGACCGGTGACGGTGATGCAGCCGGCGATCATACCGGCCATGGCGCAGGCCACAGCCACGGTGATGGCGCCCTTGGCACCGGCCTCCAGCGCCTCCACGATTTTACCGAAGGTCAGCCGCTCCTCCTTGTTCAGGAAGCCCACCACGATGGCGGCCAGAATGGACACCGCCGCGGAGAACTGCATGGTGCGGCTGCCGGAGGAAACCAGGAAGATCAGCAGGGCCAGAGGTATGATGAGATAGGCACGCTTGGCAAGCTCGCCCCAGGAGACCATCTCGGACTTGGGCATACCCTTCAGTCCCAGCTTCTTGGCTTCCAGATGGACGGCGATGAAAATGCCGGTGAAGTACAGCACGGCGGGAAGGATGGCCTTTACAGCTACCTTCGCATAGGGGATATTCATGTACTCTGCCATCAGAAACGCTGCTGCACCCATGATGGGGGGCATGATCTGACCGCCGGTAGAGGCGGCAGCCTCCACCGCGCCGGCGAACTCCGGCTTGTAGCCGGTTTTCTTCATCATGGGGATAGTGACGGAGCCGGTGGTCACGGTGTTGCCCACGGAGGAGCCGGACACCATGCCGCACAGGGCGGAGGAAATGACCGCCACCTTGGCGGGGCCGCCGGAAGACCAGCCCGCCAGACGGTTGGCGAAGCTGATGAAGAAGTTGGCGATGCCGGTGCGCTCCAGAAATGCGCCAAAGATGATGAACAGCACAATGTAGGTGTAGCAGACGCTTACCGGCGTACCGATGACGCCGCTGGTGGTGTAAAACAGCTTATAGACGATGTTCTTCAGCGCCTTGTAGAAGCTGGGGTCCCAGCTGAGCTGGTTATAGAACGTGTAGATCAGCAGCAGGCCCAGCACCACCAGAATGGGCAGGCCCACGCACCGGCGGCACAGCTCGATCAGTACCACAATACCGATGGCACCGACGATGATGTGGATGGGTTGAAGCTTGGTGGCCAACTGAATGATGGAGAAAGCGTTGATGGCAAAATAGAAGAAGCTGCCAGCGCCCAGAACCATCAGGATCCAGTCATACCAGGGCACATGGTTCACCCGGGCAGCACCTTTTCTGGCGGGATACACCAGATAGCCGATGATGATGATAAAGCCCAGAAACAGGGACAGCCGCCGCTCCGGAAGTGCCTTGCTGAACAGGGTCATCAGGATACAATAGATTGAGAAGGCCGACATCAGCACCCGCAGGGCGATTTTCGGAGCCCCCTCCCAGATACGGGTGTTGGATTCCCGGTCATACTTTTTCATGACCGCATCCACGTCCGCCTGGATATCATGCTCCATCTCGTGCACCTCGTGGTCGAGTGCCTTTTCCACTTCAACAATGGGGTCTTTTTTCTTGAACAGGCCCATATGGTCTCCTCCTTGATCGTTTTCTCACATCCGCAGTTGACAGGGGCAGCGGATCTCTGTCCTTCTCAACCGGGGATCGGGGTAAATTCTTGTAAATAGGTCCGCAGCAAGCGCTCTGTTCTTCCGTTCCGGAGAGCTGTGCTTCTCTTTAGAACCGCTCACGGCTGCGGCGGATTTCTCCGCCGCAGCTTTCCGGCGCATCGCGCCGGAAAGGCTGATTTTAATGGTGCAGGAACCCCCTGATGGGTTTCCCGCACACACCCTTCCTTTCCGTTCCGGAGAGCTGTGCTTCTCTTTAGAACCACTCACGGCTGCGGCGGATTTCTCCGCCGCAGCCTGAATGACATACTTATGGGTAAGGAAATGGCGGTGATGCTGTAAAAATCCCGTTCAGATCTTTACTTGGTTGCCACATCGAAGCCCTTCTCGGCGAAGTACTTGGCAGCGCCGGGATGATAAGGCACAGAGGTGATGGAAGCGCCGAACTCGGTGGACAGCTCGCCGTACTTGGCGTGGCTGCTGATCAGATCGGGGGCGTTGTCGAAGATGTCAGCCGTCAGAGCATAGATAGCATCCTCAGATACATCGTCACGGGCCAGGATCACAGCACCCACAGCCACGGTGGTCACATCCTCGTCCTGACCGTTGTAGGTACCGGCGGGGATGACGTGCTTGGTGTAGTAAGGAGAGGCGGCCAGCAGCTCGTCGATATGGGCGTCATCCAGAGACACCAGATAAGCAGCCTTGGTAGTGGACAGATCCATGATAGCGGTGGTGGGGGCGCCGGCCACGATGAAGGCGGCGTCGATCTTGCCGTCCTTCAGGGAGTCAGCGCTGTCGCCGAAGCTCTGATAGGTGGCGTTGATCTTGGTGAACTTGCCGTCAGCGTCCAGATCGCCCAGGCCATAAGCGCTCAGGATGTCCACAGCATTGAAGTACACGCCGGAACCGGCAGCGCCGACAGACACGTTCTTGCCAGCCAGGTCAGCCACGGTCTTGATGCTGGGATCGGTGGTGACGATCTGCACATCCTCCATGTACAGGGCGGCCACGGTGGAGAAGCAGTCGATGGGGCTCTCAAAGAGGTTGGTGCCGTTATAGGCATAGGCCATCACGTCGGACTGGCAGAAGGCCAGCTCTGCGTTGCCGTCTGCCAGCTCTTCCACGTTGGACTTGGAGCCGTTGCCAACCAGACCGGTGACAGACACATTGGTATTGTTGGTGGCGTGCTGGGCGATGACGGAGCCGAAGGCATAGTAGGTGCCGGACTCGCCGCCGGTGACGAAGCGCAGCTTCGCGGTAGAAGCAGCGGGAGCGCTGTCGCCAGTCTCATTGCCGGAGGCGTTACCGCCGCCGCAGGCAGTCAGAGAAGCGATGAGGCCCAGAGCCAGAATCAGAGAAAACACTTTTTTCATTCCAAATCCCTCTTTCACAGTTGAATTAGGTGGAAACGCCCGGTGCTTTTTTCAAGGGTGTTTCCGTAAGCATGTGCATAGTATACATGTATATCATTCATTTTGCAAGGGTCATTTTCTCTTTTTGGTGATTTTTTGCAATGTGCGAGTATTCATCTTGCATTTTCATGCTATTCTCTGCGTTTTCCCGCAAATGTCTTGCAAAACAAATGTCCGTCTTGCAAAAACACGCCCCGCCAGGAAAACCAGCGGGGCGTGTTTTGTGCAGTTTAACTAAGAGCAACTTACTGAAGCACCTTGGAGTCTACAACTTCCTTCAGCTTGGCGGTGAAGTCCTCCAGGCTCATAGCGCCCAGATCCTCGCCGGCGCGGGTACGGACGGAGACCGTCTTGTTTTCCATATCCCGGTCACCCACAACGATCATATAGGGCACCTTCTCCAGAGTGGCCTCACGGATCTTCTTGCCGATCTTCTCGTTGCGGTCATCCACCTCCACGCGGAAGCCCTGGCCGTCCAATGCGTCAGACAGATCCTTGGCATAATCCAGCGCACGGTCGGTGACAGGCAGGATCTTCACCTGAACAGGAGCCAGCCATGCGGGGAAGGCGCCGGCGAAATGCTCGGTGATGATGCCGATGAACCGCTCGATGGAGCCGAACACAACACGGTGGATCATCACGGGCACGTCCTTGCCGCCGTCGCTAGTGGTATACTCCAGATCAAAGCGGCCGGGCAGCTGATAGTCCAGCTGAATGGTGCCGCACTGCCAGGTACGGCCCAGAGAGTCCTGAATGTGGAAGTCCAGCTTGGGGCCGTAGAACGCACCGTCGCCGGGGTTCACCACATACTCCTTGCCGATGGAGGTAATGGCGTCGGCCAGAGCGTTCTCTGCCTTCTCCCAATCCTCCCGGGTGCCGATGTGGTCCTCGGGCATGGTGGACAGCTCGATCTTGTAGGGCAGGCCGAACAGAGAGTAAACCTCGTCGAACAAGCGGGCGATGCGGATGACCTCATCCTTGATCTGGTCCTTGGCCAGCAGGATGTGGGCGTCGTCCTGAGTGAAGCAGCGGACACGGAACATGCCGTGGAGCGCGCCGGAGAGCTCATGACGGTGGACCAGGCCCAGCTCACCGTACCGCAGGGGCAGGTCTCGGTAGGAATGGGGTTCCAGCTCATAGACCAGAATACTGCCGGGGCAGTTCATGGGCTTGATGGCAAAGTCCTCGCCGTCAATGACGGTGGTATACATATTATCCTTGTAGTGATCCCAGTGGCCGGAGGTCTCCCACAGAGTCCGCTTCATGATCTGAGGAGTGGAGATCTCCACATAGTTCCACTTCTTGTGGACCTGACGCCAGTAGTCGATCAGGGTGTTCTTCAGCACCATGCCCTTAGGCAGGTAGAAGGGGAAACCGGGGGCCTCATCCCGGAAAGCAAACAGGCCCAACTCCTTGCCCAGCTTCCGGTGATCCCGGCGCTTGGCCTCCTCGATGCGCTCCAGATAAGCGTCCAGCTCATCCTTCTTGGGGAAGGCGATGCCGTAGATCCGCTGCAGGGTCTCCCGGTTGGAGTCACCCCGCCAGTAGGCGGCGTTGCAGGCCAGCAGCTTGATGGCGTTGCCCTTCACCCGGCCGGTGGAGTCCAGATGGGGACCGGCGCACAGGTCGGTGAACTCCCCCTGCTTGTAGAAAGAGATGGGAGCATCCTCCGGCAGATCCTGGATCAGCTCCACCTTGTAAGGCTCGCCCTTCTCCTCCATGAACTTAATGGCTTCCTCGCGGGGCAGCTCGAAGCGCTCCAGCTTCAGCTTCTCCTTGCAGATCTTCCGCATCTCGGCCTCGATCTCGGTCATGTGCTCCGGGGTAAAGGCAAAGGGTGCGTCCATATCGTAGTACCAGCCCTCCTTGATGGAGGGGCCGATGCCCAGCTTCACCTCGGGCCACAGGCGCTTGACGGCCTGCGCCATGATGTGAGAGCAGGTGTGCCAGTAAGTCTGGCGGTATTCCTCATTTTCAAAGCTGAATTCCTTGATTTCCTCAGACATAGTAATGTCTCCTTTCCTGCGGCGGTCTTTCCGCCCTTGGGGCAAAACAAAAACGCCTCACCCCTGTTTTGGTCAGGGGTGAGGCGTAAAGCTCCACGGTTCCACCCTGCTTGCACAGTAAAACAAAATTTGTTTCGCTGTGCAAGCAGGGTAAAAAACTCCTTCGGAGTTTCTAATTGAAATCATGCAAGACACCCTTCCTGGGTTTCTTGCACACATTCTTCCTTCCCGCCAGCGAAAGTCCCTTTGCGCATTGTGCCGCTCGTGTCCTCTGTAACGGGAGGTCCCGTCCCGGCCTACATATCGGCGGGCAGCTCCAAGGCGGTGACTGTTCCGGTTCTGACTGACGCTGCTTTCAGCCCATGACAGCGTCTCTCTGAAGTTCTTCCCGGACAGCGTCCTTTTCCAAGCCTTTTTTCAGAATGGAATTATGATAGCACGGCTCTTTTGGATTGTCAAGGGGCGCATCCTGTCGATTTTCACAGGAAATTCGCGCCATATTCGGGAAGTTTCGCCGTTTTTTCAGGCGTTGGGATGGGGCAGATTCCACCGGTAGTGGGCCGACAGACACCGGATGGCAAACACCGCCGCCGCACCGACCAGCATGGCCGTCATCTCCCCTGCCGGCTGCCGCAGCACCCCGCAGATCACCGCGCCGACGAGAGAGGCGCAGGCG
>OJPM01001310.1_pt1 | contig 12865 bp, 12 predicted proteins | sample 1598471 | NCBI WGS metagenome assembly OJPM01 (sample SAMN03922484, study PRJEB24848) | human gut metagenome | isolation source: stool sample | host: Homo sapiens | place: Germany | collected 2011-05 | reverse complement strand
CCGTAATGTTTGCCTTATTTTTAAACTCCGCTAAAAACATCTCTTTCAAGCGGTAGGTTACACCTCGTTTTTCCGTTGCGTTTATAACCGTTATTTTCATTCTGATACCTCCAAAATATCGTGCAGAATTTGCGTGTGCCACGCCTTGCGGTTTTCCTTTTTACTTAAATCAATATCAAGTATTGTCGAGGTCGTTTCATACCGAAGAAATGTCTGCTGAATAACCGAAATCAAGCAAAAAGTCTTTCTTTTTACGGTGCTTTCGTCCCAATCAGGACGGCAGGCAGCGACAAGAGGAAGATATGCGGCATAAGTTCTGTAAGTGTTGTCATTTTCCTTCGGTGACTGCATATCGGTAAGAACAGAAATTTTGGAAATGGCATAATGTTCAAACAGAAAATCAAGCGTCATATTACCGAGACACTTCAACTTTTCAAAAGGAGTAAAACCATCTGTTTTTTCTCGTATATTCTGAAAATGCTCGACTGTTCCGTTTATCATACGCTCAATACATTGCTTGATAAGTTTATCTTTGTTTCCAAAATGATAATTGACAAGCCCTAATCCAACGCCTGCTCTTTTGCATATCTCACGGACTGTAACTTCTTCTAAATGTTCCCCTTTTTCCTCAATGAGTTTAATCGTTGCCTGTATGATTGCTTCTTTATTATCCACACTGTACCTCCTATTGAACACTGTTCAGTCACATTATACTGAACGCAGTTCAAAAGTCAAGCGATTGCGAAAACAAGTGGAATATGCAACGATTTTCGGTGTCAAAACGCCCTGTTCAAGCGGCTAAGAGAGCAAAAAGCGGCGGGTAACCGCAATAGTTGTTGGTGATAGAAGTGTTGAATATAATGGGGAGACTATGTCGCTGACCGCCCTTGCAAAACTTCTGACCGGCAAGCAGTACTCCATTGCCGGACCAAAATACTTCAAATACAAGGGCGAATGGCTCAACGATATCCGTCATCGGCTTGGCGTTTAAGAATAAACGATAGCCCACAAATTAAACGGTAGCCCTAAAAACAAACGATAGCCCACTGCCATCCGGTGCCTTTGAGCACTGGATTGGCGGCGGGCTATCGTTCTACCGGGGAGCAGCAGACATCTCAAAAGTCGGAAAGCCCTTGAAATAAGCCCATTCAGGCAAAAAGAAAGCACCGCAATCTTGATACCCATTGTATCAAAATTGAGGTGCTTTTTTGGTGGACCTGATGGGATTCGAACCCACGACCTCTCGGATGCGAACCGAACGCTCTCCCAGCTGAGCTACAAGCCCGGATATGAAGTTGTAGAGCCATAATATATGGAGCGGATGCTCCGCTCCATATATTATACACACTTCTTTATAAAATGCAACCATTTTCTCTCCGGCGTCGCAAAAAATTGCCCCTGCAGATGGAAAACGCCGTCCGGCGGGCCTTATTCCGCCGTCGGGATGCGGGTATACGACACCGGCTGACCCTCCCGGAAGGTCACCTGAAAGCCCTGACCGGGGGAGACGGAGTAGTCATACCGCCCGCCGCCGAACCAGGCCATCATCAGCCCCGCCGTGACACCACCGTGGATGACACAGACGGCGTCCTCCGTCCCCTGCACCACCGGGGCGATGGCCGCAAGGCTGCGCCGCAGCACCTGCGGGGTGCTCTCCCCGTGGGGGCAGGGGTTGTGCTCTACGTCGGTGATCCACGCCTGATAGGCCGGGGTGTCCTTCAGCTCCTCGTAGCTCTTCATCTCGAAGTCGCCGAAGTCCATCTCCCGCAGGCCCGGAAGCCGGGTGTGGGGTACGTTGCCATAGATGGCCGCCAGCGTCTGCTCCGTCCGCAGCATCCCGCTGGTATAGTAGCGCTGGGCCGTGGGATAGTCCCCGGCCCGGCGGTGCAGCTCCGACAGAGACTCCGGCAGGGCGGGGATATCCGCCGCCCCGTAATACAGGTTCCGCAGGCTGCCCTCCGTCTGGGCATGGCGCAGCAGGGTCAGCTTCATTTCAGCACCTCCGTCAGTCCACAAAATACCCGGCGCACGCTGCCGGCCTGCTGGGCCAGCTGTCGCAGCAGGCGGCCATGGCGCTCCCGCCAGGCGCGCTCTCCGGCGTCCATGGGGACCACGCCGCTGCCGATCTCCCGTGCGATGACTACCTCTGCCGCCGCCAGCAGAGGGAGATACGGCTCAGTGTCCTCCTGCCACCGGGTCAGCTCCTCCAGATGGATATAGCACCGGGCGCCCGGCACCGGCTCACCTGCCGCCAGATCGCAGATATCCCCCGGCGTCAGGCCGTACTCCCGTGCCGCCAGTGTCAGCTTTCCCTGATATGCTCCGCCGATGATCAAGTCCATATCCTCACCTCACCAAAGTCCATACGGCGGCTCCCGCCAGCTCGCCCAGTGTCAGGGCAAAGCCGGAGATGTCACCGTTCATGCCGTCCAGCTGCCGGAAGCCGTACCATACCGCCAGCCCGTAGCCCGCTGCTGCCGCCAAGGGGGCGAAGCTGCGGTCCATGACCAGCGGTACGGCGATCGCCGCCGCCAGCAGCACCGCCAGCGCCGCGGCATAGCCGCCGTGGCGGCCCATGGCGGCGTATTGGCTGGTACCCATGGGCCGCAGCTTCAGCACTGCCAGTCCCGCACAGGCCCGTGTGGCCACCGGGATCAGCAGCAGCCCCCACAGGCTTTCGCCGGCGCTGCCGGAGAGGAATACGCTCCACTGGCACAGGGCCAGCAGCACCATGCCGATGACGGCGAAGGCTCCGCAATGGGAGTCCTTCAGGATGCGCTGGCGGGTGGCCAGCTCCCGGCGGGACAGCACGGCGTCGCATACGTCCATGTAGCCGTCCAGATGCATGAAGCCCGTCACCAGCCACGGGAGCGCCGCCATGAGGAAGGCGTACAGCCCGCCGATGGCGGCATGGCGCAGCAGCAGATACAGGCCCAGCCAGATGCCGCCCACCGCCAGTCCCACCAGCGGCAGACACACCAGCATTTTCTCCCGGGCCTTCTCGTTCCACCGCCGCAGGGGGCAGGGGATCGCCAAAAACATCCCCCAGGCCATGGAAAACCCGTCCAGCCACTCACTCAAAGCGCCACGCTCCTTTCCACAGGCGGGGCAGTCCCGCCGTCAGCTCACATACCACGTCAAATTCCGCCGCCAGCCTGCGGCAAATCTCCGCAAGGCCCCGGCGGTACGTCTCCGTCCACGTCTCATAGGTCACGCCGTCCCGCCACAGCTCGTCGCAGACGCAGACAAAGTGGGCCGGGTGACGGCTGATGACCAGCAGCTCCTCCGCCGTGCGGGGAGAGGCCTCACCGTCCGGCTCCGGGGCGGAGAACATCTGGCAGGCCAGGCACGCCGTAATGCTGTCAAAAAGCACCGTCCCCGCCGGGGATACCCATTCCAGCGCCTGCGGCAGCTGCCGTCCCTGCTCGATGGTCTCGAAGCCCCAGCCGTCCCGCTCCGCCAGATGCCGCCGGACGATAGCACGGTCCTCTCCGTCTCTGGGCTCCAGCGTGGCCCAGTAGTACATGGGCGCCCCGGCGGAGAGCCGCCGGGCCATATGCTGGCCCATCATGCTTTTGCCGCTTTTGCTGCCGCCTAACAGAAGGATTCTCATGGCGTCACCGTAAAGCTGTCCTGCGCCCGGATGGGGGTCAGGTAGTCGTCCTCAATAGCTGCCTCCGGGAAGGTGGCCATGCCGTCCATGACGGCGCAGGCGGCCCGCAAAATCTGAAACATCACCGGGCAGCCGCTGCCCTCGCCCAGCCGCATCCCCAGCAGCAGGCAGGGCTCCTGCCCCAGTTCCTGTGCGGCGATGCGGTAGCCGATCTCATAGGAGGCGTGGGAGAGGAACAGATACTCTCCCGCAGCGGGGCAGAGACGCACCGCCGTCAGCGCCGCCACGATGGAGATGTAGCCGTCCACCACCGCCGGGACATGGTTCTGGGCGCAGCCCAGAAAGGCCCCCGTCATGGCGGCCAGATCCAGCCCGCCCACGGCGGCCAGTACCCCCACCGGGTCGGCGGGGTCGGGGCGATGCAGGGCCAGCGCCCGGTCGATGACCTGTTTTTTCTTTTCAAAGGCCGCATCCGTCAGCCCACCGCCCCGGCCGGTGACGGCCTGCGCCGGGGCGTGGGTCAGGGCTGCCAGCACCGCCGCCGAGGTGGTGGTGTTGCCGATGCCCATTTCCCCGATGCCCAGCGCCTGTACGCCGTCCGCCGCTGCCTGCGCCGCCAGCTCCATGCCGGTCTCCAGCGCATGAAGGGCCTGCTGCCGGGTCATGGCGGGTTCTCTGGCGATGTTGCCGGTGGAGCGGCGCACCTTCCGGTCCAGCACGCCGGGGATGGGGCGATCCGTGTCGATGCCCATGTCCGCTACCACCACCTCGTTGCCGAAGTAGTGGGCCAGCGCCGACATCCCCGTCTTGTGGCGGGGCATATTGATGACCTGCGAAAGAGTCACGGAGGTGGGGGCGGAGGAGATGCCCTCCGCCGTGACGCCGTTATCCGCCGCCAACACCAGCACCCGGCACTTCTCGACATGGGGGCGCACCTGTCCGGTGATGCCCGCCAGCCGGATGGAGTAGTCCTCCAGCTTGCCCAGACTGCCGGGGGGCTTGGCCAGTTCCGCCTGACGGCGGCGGGCAGCGTCCATGATCTCCCGATCCGGGACGGTGACGGCCTCGCAGTACTGCTTCAATTCCTGATCTGTCATAGGTTACTCCTCACTAAGATAGCCCTGCCGCACCAACCATGCAAGGGACGGGGTGCAGTCCTGATTTTCGATGGTCCATGTGGACGCCGGACATTGCTCCAGCAGCGCCGCCAGTATCTGCTGCATGGGGATGCTGCCTTCTCCCAGACTGCTGTGGAGATCCCAATCCCCTAAATTGTTGTGCAGATGTACGTGCCGCAGGTAGGGGGCCATGGGGGCGATCCAATCCAGAGGAGGTGTTCGGCTGGCACAGCTATTGGCGTGGCCTACATCCAGGCACAGACCCAGCCGGGGGTCGTCCACCTGACGGACGATGTCCGTCATCAGCTGCGGCGTCTCGTCCATGACGTTTTCCAGCGCCAGCACCATATCCTCCGGGACCTCCGGCAGGAACTCCCGCCAGAAGGCCACGGACTGCTCCGTGAACCACTCCGGAAAGTACACCAGCGGGATATAGCCGCTGTGGATCACCAGACGGCGGATGCCCAGCTGCCGGGCGGCGGACAAAGCCTGACGATAGCGCCGGGCCGTCACCTCCCGCACCAGCGGGTCCACCGCACAGGGAGCCAGCTCCGCAAACGGGGCGTGGAGCCAGAAATGGTCGATGCCTGCCATCTTCTCACGAACTGCCGGAAGGGTGGCGGGGTCGTCCAGCATGGGGGCGTAGCAGAAGTCCGTGACCTCCAGCCCCAGCCCCCATTTCCGGGCCAGCTCCGGGGCGTGGCTGTCCATGCCGGAGAGGTGTAAGCGCTGCCTGATGTCCATAGAGTCCCTCCTGTTTTTTACTCACTTTCGCCATTATACACTATCTCCGCCGCATTTTCCAGTGGGTACGGCAGGGAAGTGCGCCGAAAAACCCCCGTCTGCGTGGCAGACGGGGGTTGGGGATCGCTTTATCAATACTGAGACAGCTGGGACTCCAGCGCCGGATTGGCCACCGTCCACTGGTAATCCTCCAGTCCGGTGTCCACCTCCGTCCACAGCAGCCATGTGGCCATGTCGGCGGTGCCGACCTGCCCCTCGCCGGGGCCCTGATGGGTCAGCGTCACCACGGCGGTGTGGTCCGCCTTCAGGGACACGGACTCGATGCCCACCTCCACGGAGCCGGAGCTCACCGACTCCTGCACCAGCACCAGCGCATGGTCCTTGAAGAACGCATCGTCGTAGGCGGACAGCTCCGGGTAGTCCGGCAGCTGGGCCGCCGAGGTGACGTACAGGGCGGAGCTGACGTTGCCGTTATAGGTCAGCCGCAGCCGGTCCACCTGCCCCGGCACGTAGGAGCCGTCCTCCCGGACGGTGCCGTCGCCGGTGTCGCCCACGGTCTGGGTACCGCCGGGGGCGGCGGTGGGGGTGTCCGTCTTGGCGGGGGTATCGGGCTCGTTGTTCTTTGTACCGCAAGCCGCTGCCACGATGCACAGGGCCGCAGCCAGCGCCAGCGCCAACAGTCGTTTACATTTCATGGGTTCTGCCTCCTTTCGCAGGGAGCGGGTCACTTCTGCTCACTTTCCTCCGGATCACGATCCGGCTGGGCTTCCTCCGGGGACTTTTCCTCCGGGGACTTTTCCTCCGGGGACTTTTCCTCCGGGGTCTGCGGCTCCTCCGGGGACGGCACCGGCTCGGATACGATGTGGATGTGCTTGGCAGGGGCCTCGATGACCTCCGGGGAGGAGGGACGGAACAGGGGCTGCTTCTCCTCACGGGTAGCGCCGTAGTTGTCCACCGTCTCCGGGTCACGGCCCTCGATGATAGCCATCATCTCCTGACCGGTGATGGTCTCCTTCTTCAGCAGATAGGCGGCGATCTTGTCCAGCAGCTCCCGGTTCTCCTCCAGCATCCGTCTGGCATCCTCATGGCACTGACGGATGATGGCGATGACGGCACGATCTGCGGCGGCGTAGGTCTCCTGAGCGCAGCTCATGGAGTACGTGCCGTCCAGATACTGGTTCTGTACGCTGCCCAGCGCCATCATGTCGAACTCCTCGCACATACCGAACCGGGCCACCAGATTCCGGGCCATCTCCGTGGCCCGCTCAATGTCGTTGGCGGCGCCGGAGGTCATGGTGTGGCACACCACCTCCTCGCTGGACCGGCCGGCCAGCAGCGTGCGGATCTCCGCCAGAATGTCCTCACGGGACATGAGGAACTTCTCCTCCTCCGGCAGGTGCAGGGTATAGCCCAGAGCGCCCTGCGTATGGGGGACGATGGTGATCTTGCTGACGGGCTGGGCGTTTTTCTGCTTGGCCGCCACCAGCGCATGGCCCACCTCGTGATAGGCGATGATGCGCTTTTCCTCGTCAGTGATGACGGTACCCTTCTTCTCGGAGCCGGCAATGACGGTCTCGAAGGCCGCCAGCAGGTCATTCTGATTCACGGCGCTGCGGCCCAGCCGCACGGCCCGCAGGGCCGCCTCGTTGACAAGGTTTGCCAGATCTGCGCCCACGCAGCCGGCGGTGGCCTGAGCGATCTTCTCCAGATTCACGTCCTCGGCCAGATGAATGCTCCGGGTGTGGACCTGCAGGGTGGCTAGACGGCCCGCCAGATTGGGGCGATCCACGGTGATGCGCCGGTCGAAACGGCCGGGGCGCAGCAGGGCCTTGTCCAGCACCTCCGGGCGGTTGGTGGCACCCAGAACGATGATGCCCTTGCCGGGATCGAAGCCGTCCAGCTCCGCCAGCAGCTGGTTCAGGGTCTGCTCCCGCTCGTCGTTGCCGCCGCCGAAGCGGCCGCCGTCACGGGATTTGCCGATGGTGTCGATCTCGTCGATGAACACGATGCAGGGGGCCACTTTGCTGGCCTCCTTGAAGAGGTCCCGGACACGGGAGGCGCCCACGCCCACGAACATCTCCACAAAGTCCGAGCCGGAGATGGAGAAGAAGGGGACGTTGGCCTCGCCGGCCACGGCCTTGGCCAGCAAAGTCTTGCCGGTACCGGGAGAGCCCACCAGCAGAGCGCCCTTGGGCAGTCTTGCGCCGATGGCCGTGTACTTCTGGGGGTTGTGGAGGAAGTCGATGATCTCCTCCAGCGACTCCTTGGCCTCGTCCTGACCGGCCACGTCCTTGAAGGTGACACCGGTGGACTTCTCCATATACACCTTGGCGTTGGACTTGCTCACGCTGCCGATGCCGCCGTTTTTGGCCATGATCCGCATCACCAGCATGAACAGGGCCGCCAAGACGATCACAGGAAGGACATAGGTGATCATGAACTCCAGAATGGGGCTCATCTGCGTCTGGACGGGGCTGGTGTACTTGACGTTGTGCTCCTCCAGCAGAGGCAGGAGACTGGTGTCATTGAGAGCGGTGGTATACAGGATCAGAGGCGTTTTCTCGCTCTGGGTATAGCTCTTGGGTTCCTTGTTCTTATCGGTGGCCTCCTCGGTGTAGACGTAGCCGTCCACGGGGGTGGCATACAGGACGCCGTTCTCGATCTTCAGCTCCGCCACCTGATCCTCCTGAATGAGGTCGATGAGCTGGCTGTACGGGATCTCATGGCTGCTGGCCCGCTTGGTGAGATTGTTGCTGTAAGCGTTGATATAGTTGAACACCACCGTCAGCACCAGCGCCCAGATGATGAGGGTCACCACCCCCCGCATATTGCGGTTGCGGTTCTGGTTATTTTTCTGGTCTTTCTTGTTGTTGGGATCCATGTCGGTCTCCTTCCATGCAGCCCCGCCGGGCGGGGCGCAGAAGTGCTTTAATTTTCGTGTAGTATATCACAATTCAGGTATCTTCACAAGGCGAACGGCTGGAATTTTCCTGTAAAATTTCTATGAATGGCGCTTTATCTCCCGGCCAGAGTATGGTATACTGAAACCAATTATGTATGCATTGCGAGGAAAATTCCTATGAGAGACAACGAACAGAGACGGCCGGAGGCAGAGGCGGACGGCATCATCGAGGGCCGCAACGCCGTGATCGAGGCCCTGCGGGCCGGAACGACCATGGATAAGATCTATCTGGCCAAGGGGGAGACGGACAAGACCTTGGGCCACATCGCCTCCAAGGCACGGGCCCAGGGCATCGTGGTGGTGGAGGCCGACCGGCGGAAGCTGGACGGCATGAGCCGCACCCACGCCCATCAGGGGGTCATTGCGCTGGCCGCCGTGCGGGAGTATGTGACGGTGCAGAGCCTGCTGGACGCTGCCGCCGCCAAGGGGGAGCCGCCGCTGCTGGTGGTCTGCGATGAGATCTCCGACCCCCACAATCTGGGGGCCATCCTCCGCACCGCCGAGTGCGCCGGAGCCCACGGGGTCATCATCCCCAAACGCCGCAGCGCCGGTTTGACGGCCATTGTGGCCAAGACCTCCGCCGGAGCCGTCAGCTATATGCCGGTGGCACGGGTGGCCAATATCCCGTCCCTGCTGAAGGATCTGAAAAAGCAAGGCGTCTGGGTGTTCGGCACTGCCGCCGAGGGAACGACCCGGCTCTATGACGCCGATCTCAAGGGCCCGGCGGCCATTGTCATCGGCTCCGAGGGCGACGGCATGAGCCGCTTGGTGGCAGAAAACTGCGATTTTCTGGTGAGCATCCCCATGCGGGGGAGGATATCTTCCCTGAACGCATCGGCGGCGGCTGCCATCTTGCTGTATGAGGCGGTGCGGCAGCGCACCGTGTAAGGACCCGGAGCATCTAAAAGAGAGGTACCATGGAACACCGAGAGGATCACAACGAAATACCGGAGTTTACCCTGGAGGATATTCTGGCGGAGTTCGGCAGCGGCAGCGACCTGTACCGGACGGAGGATCTGCCTGCGGAGGAAAACTCCCCGGAGCCTGCTCCGGCAGAAGCCCCTGCTCAGCAGGAAGCTTCCGCAGAGCCGGAGCCCCACGCTGAACCGGAGACCTCTGCTGCGGTGAAAACCACCCAACAGCCGGAAGGACTGCGATTCACCCCCGACACCGACCCGGTGGATATGGATTTCCCGGCGGAGGTGCTGGAGGAGGTATTTTCCTCCGGCGGCCCGCTGCTGCCGGAGGAGGACCAGCCGTCCGAAACCCAGATCATCCACTTCCCGCACCAACCGGTACCGGAGGAGGACGGGAAACCGGCGGCGGAGACCGCCCCCGAAGAAGTACCCGCAGAGGAGAAGGCCCCGGAGCAGGAAACGGCGGAGCAGCCGCAGGGATCAGCGGAACCGCCGGAACCGCAGGAGGCCCCTAAAGTCTCCTTGGAGCGGATCATGAACGACACGGTCTCCTCTGTGCTGGAGGAGCAGGAGGACGGCATTCTGGAGGAACGCCCACCCCTGCGAGAGGTGCTGCGGCACTGGTGGGAGAAGCTGACAAGGCCACGCACCGCCACCCCCATCCCGCAGGATACGGAGACTCTGTGGGAGCAGCCGCAGGAGCCTCAGCCGGAGCCGGAACCCGATCCGGAGCCGGATATGGACGTGGCCGTCCGGGCCGAGAAGCGCCGCTGCGCCCGCTTAAAACGCCAGTGCTGGTGCGTGCTGCCGGAGGCGGTGTTGCTGACGGTGCTGTCCGTGCTGGACGGGCTGGAACTGTATGTTCCCCAGCTGTGGGCGGCATTGCCCGTGCTGCGGGGGATCATCCCCGGCGGATTGCTGCTGCTGGCACTGGCCCTGTCGGGCCGGGTCTGGCGCAGCGCCCGCAAGCAGCTGTCCCAGCGCCGCATCACCTGCGAGACGGCGGCGCTGCTGGCATCGCTGGTGTGTTTGGGGGACTGCGTCTACGCCGCCTTGGGCTGCGGGGAGCAGCTGCCGCTGGCGGCCGTCCCGGTCATCTCCCTGCTGCTGTGTCTGTGGGGCCAGCTGCTGGCGGCCAAAGCCCGGCTCGCAGGCTTCCGGCTGGCCGATCTGGGGGGTGAGCCGCCCTATAACGTATCCGTGACTCCCGCCGGGGCCTGCAAGCAGCAGGGAACGGCGGAGGGCTTCTACCGCCTCTCCCACCAGCCGGATGTCTCCTATCGCTGGCAGATCATCCTGACACCGCTGGCGCTGGCCGCTGCCTCCATTCTGGCGGCGGTGGTGTGCTTCGGCGGGGAGGGGCAGCCGGTGCGGCCCCTGTGGATCTGGTCGGCATTGCTGTCCGGCGGACTGCCGCTGGCTCTGCCGGTGGCGGGAACGCTGCCCCTGTCATCGCTGAACCGGCGTCTGAACCGCAGCGGCAGCGCCGTGGCAGGTTATGCCGGGGCCTCCGCCATCACCGCCGCCCGGCGGATGGTGGTGACGGATGACGACCTGTTCCCACCGGGAACGGTGAGCCTCAACGGACTGAAGCTGTACGGCGAGGAGATCGGCAAGGTGGTGTCCTATGCCGCCACGGCGGCACAGGCCGCCGGAAGCCAGCTGACGCCGCTGTTTGACCAGCTGCTGGCCAGCGAGGGCGGCACCCACCTGCATTTGGAGGACCTGCGTTTTTACGAGGACGGCGGCATCGGCGGTACCATCCGTGGGGAATCTGTCACCATGGGCAGCGCCTATTTCATGAAAAAGCACCATGTGTCCCTGCCTCGTGACCTGAAGCTCAAGACCGGCGTTTTTCTGGCGGTGGACGGTCAGCTCATCGCCATCTTTGCCATCAAATACCAGCCCTCCCGCAATGTGGAGTGGGCGCTGCGGGCCGTGCGCCGCAACCGCATCACTCCGGTGCTGGCCACCCGCAGCGCCAACATCACTCCGGCGCTGCTGAAGCGGAAATTCCGGCTGGACGCCCGGCCCCTGTACCCGGATATCTCCACCCGTCTGGCCCTGTCGGAGTTGACGGAGGGCCGTGGCCGGCCCCACGCCATCATCTACCGGGACGGGCTGATGGCCTTTGCCGAAACGGTTATCGGCAGCCGCCGGATGCGGCGTGCCGTCCGGGACGGAACGGTGCTGTCGTGGCTGGGCGGGCTGTCGGGCCTGCTGCTGGCGTATTATTTCACCTCCGTGGGGGCCTTTGCCGCTCTGTCGGCCCTGAATTTCCTGTGCTTTTTGCTGCTGTGGCTGCTGACGGTGCTGCTGCTGGCAGGACTGGTGCGCCACTACTGATACCATTCCATACCCATGCCGGGAGAGCCAAAGGCTCTCCCGGCATTTTTCACAAAAAAGACGCTGAAAGTTGTATTTGTCAAGTGCAAAAAAATAGTATATACTCTCCTTATTGACTGGCTGCGCCGGACGGCGCATTCGTACCAAACGAAGGGAGAATACTGTATATGACTGCCAATGACATTCGCAACATCTGCCTGCTGGGTCACGGTGGCTCCGGCAAGACGACGCTGGCCGAGCAGATGCTCTTCATGACCAAGGGAACGGATCGTCTGGGCCGTACCGCCGACGGCAACACCGTCTGCGACTACGACGCCGAGGAGATCAAGCGCCAGATCTCTATTTCTCTGGCCTTTGCCCCGGTCAAATATAAGGACGTCCGCATCAACGTCATGGACGCTCCCGGCAACTTTGATTTCTCCGGCGAGGCTGTTTCCGCCATCCGTGCCGCCGAGTGCGCCGTGCTGGTGGGTGCCGCCAAGGACGGCCTGTCCGTGGGTATGGAGCGCAGCTGGAAGCTGCTGGGCAAGAAGCCCCGCATGATCTTCGTCAACCGCACCGACGAGGACAACAGCGACTATCAGGCCTGCCTGGATGCTCTGAAGGGCAAGTTCGGCCAGTCCGTGGTTCCCATTGTGGCCCCGGTCATTGACGGCAACAAGAAGGTCACGGGCATCGTGGACCTGCTGCATAACACCGCTTACGAGGTCAAGGGCGGCAAGGCCGCTGCCTGCGCCATTCCCGCCGATATGGCCGACGAGGTGGAGGCCCTGCGGGCCGAGCTGATGGAGGCCGCCGCCGGCTCCGACGAGGAGCTGATGGAGAAGTTCTTCGACACCATGGAGCTGTCCGCCGAGGACATGGCCCGCGGCCTGAAGCTGGGCGTCCGGGACGGCAGTGTTTGCCCGGTGCTGTGCGGCTCCGCCGTCACCGGTCTGGGCGTGGAGATGCTGATGCAGACCATTCTGGATCTGGTCCCCGTGGCCACGGATATGCCCGCCGAGACGGCGCAGGATGACGACGGCAACGACGTCGAGGTGGCCTGCGATCCCAACGGCCCCACCGCTGCCATCGTCTTTAAGACCATCTCCGATCAGTACGGCAAGTACTCCATGGTGAAGGTGCTCCGTGGCAGGATCACCAGCGATATGGCCCTGTATAACCC
>OJPM01001305.1_pt1 | contig 12952 bp, 10 predicted proteins | sample 1598471 | NCBI WGS metagenome assembly OJPM01 (sample SAMN03922484, study PRJEB24848) | human gut metagenome | isolation source: stool sample | host: Homo sapiens | place: Germany | collected 2011-05 | reverse complement strand
TTTTCTGATAAACTACTAAAAAAAGAGAAATAATACGATAAAACGACGGATTTCTTTTGCCAGGGCCTTATTAACCTTTGATTAAGATACAAAGAATTTCCTCCCCTCTGCCGTAGCTCAAAAGCAGGGGTAAAAATGTTTCATGATCAAAATGCTTGGTTTTTCATAAAAGCGGCTTTTCGGAAGCCGGGACAAAGGTGTGCCCGTTACCTACAAAGTAACGGGCTGAAGTTGTATGGTGAATATGCTTTTAAGTGTATTGTATAAGGGAAATAAAGGTCGAATGAATTAAGAAAAGGAGGTCGCACAAGGAATGAAAGGAATGAGAAATGAATTTTGAGAAGAAGAATTTGAAGACTATATTTTTATTATTTTTTTAATTTATAAATTAAAAGTTTTTTTATTATGAACAAAAAGTATTTAAGTGTCGTCCTGTTTGGAGCGCTATTAGCGGCTTCAGCGGGTACATTTACTTCTTGTAAAGACTATGATGACGACATCAAGGGGCTACAAGAACAAATTGACGGAAATCAAAGCTCCGTTACAGCTCTTGAAAAACAGCTGGCTACGTTAGATGCTGCTGCTAAGGCTGCACAAACGGCTGCCGATGCCGCCAAAGAAGCTGCTGATGCTGCTAAGGCTGAAGCTGAAGCTGCTAAGGCTGCCGGTGACCAGGCTGCTGCTGATGCTGCTCAGGCGAAAGCTGATGCTGCTGCCGCTCAGGAGGCTGCTGCTAATGCTAAAGCTGAAGCAATAGAAGAAGCTAAAAAGCAGGTGGAAGCGTTGAAGGTACTGTTGCAAGAGTCTATCGACGGAAAAGTTGACAGGGAAGTTTTTGAAGCAGCCCAAACTGCAATTGCAGGTAAAATTGAGGGTATCGAAGAAAGATTGAACAATCTGGATCCGGATCAGGTGGCCGAAGACATGCGCGATGCGAAGCAGGCTATTGCAACTTTGATGGCGGCATATGAAAACTTGAAAATTCAGTCGGCTACATTAGAAGAATATAAAGAAGCTTGTCTTGATTACACTGCTAATGCTGAAGCTATAAAGAAAGCCGTAGAAGATATCGCCACTGCTCAAACAGAAATTGAGAAACTGTGGAATGAAATCAACGGTGAAGGCGGACTGAAAGAACTGATTAACGGTAATGCAGAAGCTATTACAAATCTGAAGAACCAGACTGCTACAGATATGGCTAATCTGGAAGAACGTATCAATAATCAGTTGACTGATATTAAAAATGATATCAAGGACAATATCAAACCGGCTATTGCTGAAATTCAGAAACAAATCAGAGAAGAAATCAAACCTGACTTGGATCAATTGCACATATTGGTTGTAGCTCGTTTGTCAAGCATCACATTTGCTCCTGATTATATTGTAGACGGTGTTGAAGCTATTAAGTTCAGCTCGTTGAAGTATGGTGCGATGGACAAGAGTGAAAATGCAGAAATCCCTACTACTTATAAATTCTCTACAGCTGCTTTGGCAACTGCCAGCTACCACTTCAATCCGGCTAGCTTCAAGTTGGCTAACGCTGACTATAGCTACATTGATCGCACTGTTACAGTGATCAACACTCGTGCTGCTGCCAGCAAATGGGTTGAAATCAGTGGCGAACCGGTTGCTAATGCTGAAAAGGGTACAGTTGACTTCAAACTGCTTCGTCTGAACGCTCACTCAACTCAGCCGGAAAAGAGCGATGTGAATATGATCGCTTTGCAGGCTACATTGAAAGGTGAAGCTGTTGATAAAGACGAAACAGGTGCAGTGGTAACTTCTCCATACGTATCTATCTACGATGATATATTGGATGCATCAGATGTACGTATTGCCGATGATGCTACTTTAACAGAATGGGGAGCTGATGCTCATTACGCAACAACATTTGATGCTTGTAAACTAGAAGAACCTCGATACAAGATGTATTACAACGAAGTATTCAACTTGAAAGACTTGGTTGCAACTTGTTTCGGTGACAATGAAGAAACTAATATTCACCGTAAATTCCCGATCGAGGACTACAGCTTATCATATAGATTTGCTGTAGCAAGTTCTAAATATGAGATTGAAACAGGTGCTACTACTACTGACCAGCAGAAATGGATCAAATGTAATGATGCTGAAGCTGGTTTGTATCAGGCAGAAGATTTCAGCAAAGAAGCTATCGGTCGTACTCCGATCTTGAAAGTTGAACTGGTTGATGCTGACGGTAATGTAGTACGTCGTGGTTTCGTGAAAGTAGAAATCGGAGTTACTAAGAGTGATGATATGACTCTGCCTATGACTTTGGGAACATTGACTTACGAGTGCTCAACAACTGCTGCTACTTATGAAATGAACGAAGAATACATTCGTGAGAACCTGTACCGTAAGATTGCAAACAGTCTTGGTGAAGTTGGTATGAGCCACGAAGAATTCTGGAATCTGTATGACGCTTCTACTGCTACAACTGCTGTAACGAAGAACGGTAGTGCTTATGGAATGTCAGCTCCTAGCATCGTAGACGGTCCTACTTCAGCCGGAGTTGCAACTAAGAAGATTGTTTGGTCATTCAAACATGGTGAACTTGGTAAGATTGGTTCTACTTCTACTTTCGTAGCAAGCATTACAGTGAAGAACAAACTGGCTTCTTCTGAATATCCTGCTGCTGTAACATTCCAATTCACAATTGATGTGAAGTTGCCGACATTTGAAGAAAAACTGGTTAAGAATGATACTTATTGGACCTTGGCCGGTACTTCAGCTGATGATTTTGATGTGAATGTAACAGTTCCGACTGATAATGATGAAGATCCTGAAAACTGCCAGTTCAATCAAGATCTGGAAGCAGCTTATACAGAACATACAGTAACCGGACTTCCTAAATGTGTTGAAGATTACTATGAGATAATCGAAACTAGATCTAATGGTAAGGCTACTACGACTGTATTGTCAGGTGTTAAGATCAATGGAACTGTAATCTCTTTGGATAAGAATGATGATGCGGTTAAGAAAGCATTGAATAGCGAAGGTGGTCTGCAGGCTGTAGTTAAACATGTTTATAAATTGGAGAGCGGTGATGAGCTTTCACAACATAGCTTCGTGGTTAACTTTATCCGTCCTGTTAATCTGAATATGCCAGGTGAAATTTCTTTGCAGGATGCTAAGACTGGTGGTGATATCGCTAACTTCCAGCATAATAAATTATTGACAGACTGGAGAGGTGAAGCGATTACTGCTCCTTATCAGGAATCTGTTACAGGAAGTGTATCTTATTGGGACTTCAAGTATACTCCGAAGTATGAATATGTTGACGGCCACTATGTACAGACACAAGAAGCTAAGTTGAATGTGATAACTAAGAAAGTTTCTTTCACAGCTGTTAAGCCTGTAACTATGTATACTGCAACTGCAACATATAGCTATCTTAAATATAAGAAAGTTGGTTTCATGAAGTATGAGTGGGTTGAAGAAGATAGAGCTACTTTCACTGCTGAAGCAGAAACGCAAGCTGATGCTGATAAGGCTATTGAAGCTCAACTTCGCGCTAAGGGTTGGGAAATTCATCCTTTTGCTAAAGTAGATCAGATTGGAAAAACTGAATACACCAATAGAGTTATCTTAGAAGGTCAACTCGTTGAATACACTTACGTAGCAGGTATCGAGTATACTCCGGCTAAGTACGAATGGATTGATGGTACTTGGGAAGAAGTTAAACATGAACATTCTGACTATCCTAACTTCAACGGATCAGTTGATGGAGAAACTGCTGGATGCGGATGCTATGTATGGACTACTTACACAGAAACAACTGATCAATGGGTTGCTGGACAATACTGGTACTTCTATGGCCCATTCGGTGAAGTTAAATTGGATGTAACGAAAGCTACTACCAATTTGGCTAATGGTAAGTTGCCTAACGGTGCTACTTTGGTTCAGGAAGGTAATACTGTTAAGTATGTGAATGTTAATTCACCGGTAGGATCTGAATATAAGATCTTCATCCCTGCTACTGTAAATTACGGTTGGGGTACTGCTACTTCTCAGTTGACTATTTTGGTGAAACCTGTTAAGTAACAGTTGATAATGTGTGAATGTCTTTGAAATGATTCTTAGACAGAATAAATCTAAAAGGGGGCTCTACAGAAGGGCCCCCCCTTTTTCACAAAGTTTTTCATAAGACTTAAAATAAAAATATTATGAAAATAAGAAATTTGCTATTATTATCTCTGCTTACTGTCAGTAGTACTATGGCGTTCGCTCAGGAACAGCGAATCAAGGAAGAAGGTAAGACAGTGTTCAAACCTCATTGGTCTATGCAAGTACAGGCGGGAGCCGCTCACACAGTAGGCGAAGCCGATTTTACCGATTTGATCTCTCCGGCAGCAGCCGTCAATGTAGGGTATAAGTTTGCACCCGCATTTGGAGCCCGTTTAGGCGTAAGCGGTTGGCAGGCAAAGGCAGGATGGGTCACTCCTTCTCAAACCTATCAATACAAATATCTGCAAGGCAATCTGGACCTTATGGCAGACCTCAGTACTTTATTTTGTGGTTTTAATCCGAAACGTGTATTCAACGGATATATTTTTGGCGGCGTAGGATTGAATCATGCTTTCGATAACGACGAAGCAAATGCACTGGACACAAGATCTCACGAACTGGAGTATCTGTGGCAAGACAAACAAAACCTTGTAGCCGGACGCTTTGGACTGGGATGCGACCTGCGCCTCAATGACCGGCTGGCTATCAATATTGAAGGAAATGCAAATGCTCTTTCCGACAAATTCAATTCCAAAAAGGCAGGCAACTGTGACTGGCAGTTCAATGTTCTGGTTGGTCTGAATATCAAATTAGGCAAGAGCTATAAGAAAACAGCCCCGGTATACTATGAACCGGAACCGGTAGTGGAGCAACCGAAACCTCAGCCTGTGGTAGAAAAGCCACAGCCGAAACCGGAACCGGCAGTAGTAGTGGAACCGATGAAACAAAATATTTTCTTTGCTTTAAATTCTGCGAAAATTCAGAATGACCAGTTGTCGAAGATTGACGCGATGGTGGCATACATGGAAAAGTATCCGAACAGCAAAGTTGCCATCACCGGATATGCCGACAAAGAAACCGGTAATCCGAGAATCAACCTGGCCTTATCCGAGAAACGTGCGAAGAACGTTGCCGACGCACTGAAAGCCAAAGGCATCGCAGCAAGCAGAATCGTAACGGACTTTAAAGGAGATACTGTACAGCCTTACCGCGTGCCGGAAGAAAACCGGGTAAGTATCTGTATTGCGGAATAATATTTTCCCACTTCTCGTGCGGGGTTTTCCCTATTCCTCTATTCTATTAATAATAAGATGAGGTACCCTGCATGATGAGTAAAAAGAGGAAGCCCGTGCTTGTGAAAGCCCGGACTTCTGTAATGAACCCTTTTTTTCACTTAAATGTGAAGAAAAACCCCACGTGAACAGATGGAAAACGATGCTTGTGAAAGTCTTTTTTTCCGCCTTCTGTTCTTTGCAGAGGATGCCCCTCACATTTTCCCACGGGCATCCTCTTTTTTATATATAGAGAGACTGATTGTTTTGTTTATAAAGAACAAAATGCGTGTGATTTGGTTCATTATCACCCAAGCATTCCGATTAAAATCGTATATTTGCGACTCTAATCAGATTGAGTCCATGAACGAAAATGTCCTCGCTAAACTAAAGATTCTGGCAGAATCCGCCAAGTACGATGTATCCTGTGCATCCAGCGGTACAGTGCGCTCCAACAAACCGGGCATGCTGGGCAATACCGTAGGAGGATGGGGAATCTGCCACAGTTTTGCCGAAGACGGACGGTGCATCTCCCTGCTCAAAGTCATGCTGACCAATTATTGTATTTACGACTGTGCCTACTGCATCAACCGGCGCAGCAATGATCTTCCCCGCGCCACCCTGTCTGTGTCCGAACTGGTGGAACTGACAATTGAATTTTACCGGCGAAACTATATCGAAGGCTTGTTTCTCAGTTCCGGTGTGGTCCGTAGTCCCGACTATACAATGGAACGGCTGGTACGCGTGGCGAAAGATCTGCGTCAAGTGCACCGCTTCAACGGATATATCCATCTGAAAAGCATTCCCGGAGCGAGCCGGGAACTGGTGAATGAAGCCGGTCTGTATGCCGACCGTCTCAGCGTCAACGTAGAAATACCCAAAGAGGAAAACCTCAAACTGCTCGCTCCCGAAAAGGACCATAAGAGTGTGTTCGCCCCGATGAAGTATATTCAGCAAGGAGTGCTCGAAAGCAAGGAAGAACGGCAGAAGTTTCGCCACGCTCCGCGCTTTGCCCCTGCGGGACAGAGCACGCAGATGATTGTAGGAGCTACCTCCGAGTCGGATAAAGATATTCTTTTCCTTTCGTCGGCTCTCTATGGGCGACCGACGATGAAGCGTGTTTACTATTCCGGATATGTCTCCGTGAACACATACGATACGCGGCTGCCCGCACTGAAACAACCGCCTCTGGTACGCGAGAACCGTCTCTATCAGGCGGACTGGCTGCTGCGCTTCTATCAGTTTAAAGTGGACGAGATAGTGGATGACGCTTATCCCGATCTCGACCTGGAGATAGATCCGAAACTCTCATGGGCTTTGCGTCATCCGGAACTGTTTCCGGTCGATATCAATAAGGCAGATTATGAACTGTTGCTCCGTGTGCCGGGTATCGGGGTGAAGTCGGCTAAGCTGATTGTGGCATCCCGCCGTTTTTCCCGTCTGGGCTTTTATGAATTGAAGAAGATAGGCGTAGTGATGAAAAAAGCGCAGTACTTCATTACGTGCAGGGAACTGCCTTTGCAGATGCAGACGGTGAACGAGCTTTCTCCGCAGCGGGTACGCAGCCTGCTGCTCCCGAAGCCGAAGAAGAAGGTGGATGACCGGCAGCTGGTACTGGATTTCGGAGAATAGAAATAAAGAAGATGTCTGGAATGTATTGTAAAACCGGGAGATAATGAATGTTTATATCTACGATAAAACCTTTGACGGGTTGCTGACTGCTGTCTTCGACGCTTATTTTCGTAAGACCTTTCCCGATTTCCTGTTGTCGGAAGGGGATGCGTTGCCTTTGTTTTACGATGAGCTGCATACGGTGGTCACCGACGAAGAGAAAGCCGCCCGTGTGTGGCGTGGTTTGCAGAAGAAGGTTTCCGCTTCCGCGCTCGGCTGCCTCACCCAGAGCTGGTTGTCGGAATTGCCGAATATAGGGATGCTTATTTTTCGTTATATCCGTAAGGCGATTGACGCTCCTCGCTCTATCGAGACTAACTTCGGTGATCCGGATGTACTTCAGCTTGCTCAGATTTGGAAGAAGGTGGATGGTGAACGGGTGCATCTGATGCAGTTCGTACGTTTTCAGAAAGCGGCGGACGGTACTTTCTTTGCTGCCTTTGAACCGCAGTACAATGCCTTACCACTGACTATCCAGCACTTCAAGGACCGCTTTGCCGATCAGAAGTGGATTGTCTATGATATGAAGCGACGTTATGGCTTTTACTATGATTTGCAGGAAGTGACTACGATCTCTTTTGATGACGACAGCAAGGCCGCTCATCTGATTACGGGCATGCTGGACGAGAGTCTGATGGATGAGAACGAGAAGATCTTTCAGAAACTCTGGAAAACGTATTTCAAGGCTATCTGCATCAAGGAACGTATGAATCCGAGAAAGCATAAAAAGGATATGCCTGTTCGCTACTGGAAGTATTTGACGGAAAAGCAGGGAAATGAGAAATGATGAATTTCTTCATTCTATCCGCTGCACCGTTACATCCGGAAAGTTCTGCATCAACGAAAGCAGATGTCCTTCATCATTGTTCCGTTTCGATTTGATGACCATTGTGACCTGATAGGATTCCATTTCACCCGGATGTAGTGTTTGCATTTCGTAAGAGACAATCATATAATCTTTTGAATTGAATCTGTCTGCTATCTGCTTTAAAGTATCTTTGTTGTTAGTAGAGAATGCGATCATTGAGCTTTTCATGCCTACGCTTTTGAAGATATAGCTGAGTAGTTCCAGTCCGATCAGAGTCAGCACGGTAGTGGCTATGCCGATGGCGTACATTCCTGCGCCGACTGCCAGACCGATGCCGGCTGTGGCCCATATACCGGCGGCTGTAGTCAGTCCGCGGACGATTTGTTTCTGTAGGATAATGGTTCCCGCACCGATAAATCCGATGCCGCTTACTACTTGTGCCGCTACACGACTGGGGTCGAGTGTCACACTGTTTTCTTTGATGATCTCCTGAAATCCGTACTGCGAAACAATCATAATCAGGGCACTGCCCAATGATACGAGGAAGTGAGTGCGGTATCCGGCTTCCTTGGCACGGTATTCACGGTCCAGTCCGATGATGGCTCCCAGTATTCCTGCGACCAGTAATCTTAACATAAAATCAACGTTCAACATCATAGGTTCGGTCTCCTTTCTTTTCTTTGTTTGTTTCTTTCTTTAGTTCTTGTTTTTCTGTTCTTATTTCTTCTGTTCTTTTGTTTCTTCTGTCTTTTTCTTAAAAAACGGTTAGTCCTATAAATATACAATTCTTTTCTCTTTTTGTGCTATTAATTTAGTAATATTTGAACGTAGCGTCTGCATTTTATCGTATATTCGCAGTCAAAACCGTGCATCACGCCAAAGATTGAATAAGAAATGGAGAAAAGGATATTTTACATCATTAGTTTTCTGATGATATTTTGTATAGAGGTGCTCATAGCCTTGTATGTGCGTGATAGTTTCGTACGTCCTTATATGGGAGATGCTTTGGTGGTAGTACTGGTGTATAGCTTCGTGCGTATATTCATCCCGACAGGGATTCCCCGCCTGCCGTTTTATGTCTTCCTGTTCGCCTGCTTTGTCGAAATTCTGCAATATTTTCAATTGGTGGAAACGCTGGGAATCACCAACCGTGCATTAAGAATTATTCTGGGATCTACGTTCGATTGGAAAGATATCGTCTGCTATGGGGCAGGATGTATCTTTATTTTCCTGTTTGAACGGATATTCAGACGACGTTGACCTGAATCACAGGTCCGGATTTAAATCATGTCCGCAATACTTGCAGAACTTCGCATTGTCTTCGTGTCCGGAACGATGGCAGTTCGGACATTCTTTGTCTCTTCTCCGTTTGTAGTCCTTCATCATAGAGGCGGACACAATGCCGGTAGGTACTGCAATGATGGTATAGCCGATCAGCATGACACATGCTGAAAGAAACTTTCCCAGTCCGGTGGCAGGAGTGATATCTCCGTATCCTACGGTAGTCATCGTGACAATGGCCCAATAAATGCTGTTCGGGATGTTGTTGAACTGAGAGCCGGGAATATTCCCTTCTATCATATACATGAGCGTTCCGATGGAAGTAACCAGTATCACGACAAACAGGAAGAATACAGCAATCTTTTTACTGCTTTCCCGCAGTGCGGTGAGCAGCCGTTCGCCTTCGTTTAAGAAGTTGAACAGTTTAAAGACACGAAATACCCGTATCAGCCGGAATGCGCGGATGATAAGCAGATAGCGTGCTCCCGGAAACAGTAAACCGATATAAAGCGGCAGGGTAGCCAGCAGGTCCACGATACCGAAGAAACTGAAGATGTATTTCTTGGGACGGGGAGAACAATAGATCCGTGTCAGATACTCAAAAGTAAAGAAACCGGTAAATAGGTATTCCATTACGACAAATGGAGTGGTCAGACAGGAGGGGAGTCCTTTCAGACTTTCTATAATGACAAGCAACACACTGGCAAGGATACAACCGATAAGAATCACATCGAACAGCTTTCCCGAAGGAGTGTCCGACTCAAAAATGATAACGTATAACTTATGTTTCAGTTTTTCGTTATGCAGGAAATGATGGATTCTTTCTTTCAGTCTCATGCGAATAATCAGTTACTTGTTATTCATAGAATGCTTGCTTCTCAATCTATTACCCAATGCTTGTTGTATGCCACGGTTTTCTTTGGATCATAATACATTCCTTCTTGTGTCGGTATATTGAGAACGTATGTTTTTCCGGTCCTGTTCTTTAGACTTTGTTCGCGCAGCCAAGGGTTAGCATCCCGAAGTTGGGCATACGTGATTCCCTGCTGTTTGGCAAAATCGCTCAGGCTGGCGATGGGGGTGCTGACGGTGATCTCTTTGTAGGGGATAGGCGGATATAGGTGTTCCTTTTTCAACAGGAATCCATATCGTTGCGGATTGTTGAATATCTCCTTGACTGCCAGCAGGCGGAACATATACCGGGAAGTTTCTTCTACCAGCCATAAGTCCATCGCATGACTGGCAAGCTGCTGGTCGAGTTGGGACGAAATTCGTCCTTGTCCGGCATTGTAGGCAGCGGATACTGCCATCCAGTCTCCGTATTTGGCATAAGCCTGTTTGAAGTATTTGCAGGCTGCTACCGTTGCTTTTTCGATGTGGTAACGTTCGTCTACATTTTCATTCACTTCCAGTCCGAATTCGCGTCCGGTAGCGGGCATGAACTGCCATAATCCGGCTGCACCGGCGGGAGAACGGGCTATGTTGTTGAGGTTACTTTCGATAACCATCAGGTATTTGAAGTCGTCGGGGATACCGTTCGCTTTCAGAATCGGTTCCACTATCGGGAAGTAACGGTTGGCACGCTTGATGAGTAGCATAGTGGTGGAGTGCATATAGGTGAATGCCATCATCTCCCGGTCCATCCGCTCACGACGGTCGTAGCGGCGGAGGTCGATTGTCTCTCCGTCAAAGGTGACCTGTTCGGGGACGGTGGGTGGGGTGACGCAATAAGGCACTTCCGATTTGGCGGAATGCTGCTCGTCTACATGGCTGCTACCGATCAGGATGGGGAGGGTAGCTCCGATGCAGAATACTAATATAAAGGTTAGAATGTAGTTGATCTTGGTAAATTTCTTCATTTTCTGTTTTCTTTTAGTCATTGGTTGGGTTCTTATTCCAATATCTGGCAACCACGGCAATAATAAATGCTACCGCCAAGATAATTCTCCTTGACGATGGTTTCTCCGCAGCGGGGACAGGCTTTGCCTGCCGTATCTTTAGAGAGGCAAGCAACGTACTTGCCGTTCGCTCCGAATAGGTCCGATTCCGTGCTTCGTCCGCCCTGCCGGTAGATATCGTCCATGGTCTCCTTTACTTGATAGAACAAATTTTCTTTCTCTTTGTCTGTTAATGTGGCTATTTTTTTCTTCGGATGGATGTGGGCATGATACAAGATGTCCTGTAATACACCGTTTCCCAATCCCGGAATAGTCTGCTCTGTTGCAAGAAAAGCTTTGGCAGATTTCTTCTGTGCGCCTTCCTCATTAATCAGTCCGAGAAAATATTCTTTGCTGAAGGTATCTGTCATCACTTGCGGTTTGCTTTTCGCTATCCGGTAATATTCGGAAAGCATGCCCGTAGCGGCATTCTTGTCATAGCACATGAGTCCGCCGTACATCCGTACGGAAGCTATCAGGCAGCTTTCATCCTCGAATGCGATAAGTAACTGATGCTTGGCCGGCAGCTTGGTCCCCGGAGTCAGATAACGCAGATTTACTCCGTCTGTGAGTACGAGCACTTTATCTTCTATTGTTATCTCTACCATGCCTCCCTGAGACTGTGCACCGTTTATTCTCTTACCGACCAGCCATTCGGCAAACTCATCGGAATTGCCGTTAAACCAAGCGAATTTGTGAGGGCTGAATTGAATAAATACATCTGTTATTCTTTTTCCTACAACTGTCTCAGTGAGTTGTTCGCAGAGATAACGGGCTTCGGGTGCTTCTATCATATAGTCTCTATTTATGATTTTATAAATGTTCTCATGCAAATATAATATTTATTAGTCAGAACTAAACTAAACCGGTTGAACAAAAAGTGACGAAGGACCAGGCATTTTAATGTGATTCTTATTATCACTTATCACTTTTTAGACTTAGAAGCTTATTAACCAATAACATGACGGTGATAATAAGTAGTGATAATAGAGTGACAATAAAAGGACCTCTGCTTTTCTATTGTCACTGTTAAGTAGTGGAATTCTGGCTCCTTTTGTAGGATGATATACCTGCATTAATAGGCTATGTGTTGTTTATTAAGCAGTTTTGTATGTTACATTAATATCTTTTGATAGTAATGTAGATTCGTTTCACGTACGTGAATCAATAGATTCACATGCATGGTCTCATCGGTTCACGTATATGGTCTGAATGGCTCACATATATGAAACTGGAAAATATTACTGATATAGAAGGTTGGTGAAGCGTTCTTTATGTATTGTTGTGGCTGGCTTTTATTCTAATATGTACTACCTTATATTTCGGCATTAACGATACAATAGTTATATGTGATCGGAGGAAAAAGATATAAGGTTTGCTTCTTGTACAGATATATAAAAATATTCAAAACAGAGTGAAGGATTTAATCTTGCTTTAAAGTTTAAATTCCTTCACAATGTTCTGAATATCAAGTTAAAGTCTAGTTTTATTATTTGATATAGATGGCTTATAGATAGTCAGTAAGTATCTAATCTAAGTGTTATTTTATAAACTATATATGTTGTATTTATATCTTTTATTTAGTAGTGATAAGATTAATCGGTAAGATTGTTGCTGTTACATCACCGCTAGATACGTCATATAGTTTATAGGTATTATTAGATTCTGCTCTGATAATAGGGTCGTAGAAGAAGAAGGAAAGAGTTCCCAATTCGTCAGAACCGACTGAAGTTTTAACAGTAGTGGTATTTGTCGAGGTAGTGGTATGAGAGAAGCCATATCCCAATTTGGCAGATAATTTAACACTATCTATGCTACCACCTCCTTCAAGTGAAAAATCGGCTTTGTTTGTGAATTCATTTACTACAGTTACTGTTTTTTCTATTGTTTGATCGGGATCGAATTCCTCAACATACATATGAATGGAAAGGGCTTTATTATATAAATCCCATGGTAAC
>OJPM01001301.1_pt1 | contig 12988 bp, 10 predicted proteins | sample 1598471 | NCBI WGS metagenome assembly OJPM01 (sample SAMN03922484, study PRJEB24848) | human gut metagenome | isolation source: stool sample | host: Homo sapiens | place: Germany | collected 2011-05 | reverse complement strand
TAATAACGAAAATAGCAAGAATAAGAGATTAAAAACAAGAATAGTTGATGATTAATTAATATGATTATGTATAATTAAATTAAGTTACAAAACAGTAAACGCTATCAAATGTAGCAAAAAACAAGGAGGCTAAATCCTCTCCTCGTCAGAGGACTCGGATTTTCCTTCGGAAAACTAGGAGGATTTCTTATGAAGATGAAAAAGTTTTTAGCTCTTTCCACAGCATCAGTCATGGCACTGTCTATGGCAGCATGTGGAAGCACAGACAACGGCGGCGCCGCTGAGAGTTCTGTAGCAAGCACCACTCCCGCAACTGCAGAAGCTTCCAGCGAGGCTGCAGCACCTGCAGAGGTTACCAGCCTGAATTACGCAGAGCTTACTTTGGGTGAGGATTACACCGACATTACCACGACCATTAAGGTCCTGACTAACCGTACCGACCTGTTAGAGGACGGCGCAGCAGTTCCTTTCCAGACTTACATTGATGCATTCAACGAGATGTATCCCAACATCACTGTTGATATTGAAGGTATCACCGACTATGCAAGTGATACGCTGCTTCGTCTGCAGGGTGGTGACTGGGGCGATGTTATGTTTATCCCCGCAGTTGACAAGGCTGACTTAAGCACATACTTCCTTCCTCTTGGAACTACTACCGAGATGGACGGACAGCTGAACTACTACAACCAGATGTACGAAGGCACTGTATACGGTGTTCCTTACACCGCAGGCGTTAACGGCGGCATCGTATACAACAAGGCAGTATTCGAAGCAGCAGGAATCACAGAGATACCTAAGACTCCCGCAGATTTCATCGCAGCATTAAAGCAGATCAAAGAGTATGACAGCTCTATCGTTCCTTTGTACACCAACTACGCAGCAGGCTGGGCAATGGGCGCCCAGTGGGATCCCGCTATCAGCGGCAGTGCTACCGGAGACAGCACTTATATGAACCAGAAGTTACTGCACACAGCCAATCCTTTTGCTGATCCCGGCGACGGAACAGGCGCTTACAACGTATACAAGGTAATGTACGATGCAGTTGCTGAAGGCCTTACCGAGGAAGACTACTCCACCACGGACTGGGAAGGCTGTAAGGGTATGATCAACAATGGCCAGATCGCATGCATGGTTCTTGGTTCCTGGGCAGTTCCTCAGATGAAGGAAGCCGGCGATCACGGCGATGATATCGCTTATATGCCGTTCCCTATTACCCTGACCAGCGGTAAGCAGGCAGCATCTGTAGGCCCTGACTACAGCTTTGGTATCAATGCTAATACCACCGAAGACAATCAGGCAGCAGCTCTGTGCTTCGTTAAGTTCATGGCAGAAGAATCCGGATTCTCCTATGACTGCGGCGGACTTCCCGTTGCTATCAAGGATACCAGATTACCGGATTTCTATGCAGCATTCAAGGGTATCGACTTTGTAGTGGATGATCCTGCGATCGAAGGCGAAGAGGATCTGTTAAACGAGCTGAACGCTGAAAGTGGTCTTAACATCAACAACAACGGTGAGACCAAGATGCAGGAGCTGGTAGAGTGTGCAGCAGATGGTTCCAAGACCTATGATGAGATCATCGACGAGTGGAACGAAGAGTGGATTTCCGCACAGGAGAGCTGTGGTGTAGAGATCCAGTAATTAATAGGTAACTAATTTAATCTTCTGAAGTGAGAGGGAACCATTTATCCGGTTCCCTCTTATCTAAGAGAGAAGGGTATGGAGGTATTTCGATGAGTGCAGAGACAATGAAGAAAACAAAAAAACCCTTCAGCATGAAAAAATGGGTAAAGAGCAGGAACGGACAACAGACCATCGTCATACTGTCCTTCATGATCATTCCCCTGCTTTTGCTGTTCGTGTTCACCTATCTTCCTTTTGGAGAGATGGTAAAATTCAGTTTTTATAAAATGAAATATGCTACCCCGGTAGACAAAAGACAGTTTGTAGGATTTCGGAACTACATCGACGTATTTAAGAAAGATGAATGCTTCAGTGCTTTGAAGCTGAGCCTTTATTACATGGCAGGTGCAATGGTGCAGCTGGTACTTGCGTTGTACCTGGCAACGATCCTTAGCTTTAAGACCAAGTTTGGCAATATGTTCAAGGGATTCATGTTCTTCCCTTATCTGATCAGTGGTATTGCCATTGGATTTATCTTCAAATTCTTCTACACCAGAGGATTTGTATTCGATACGGTATTACAGTGGTGTGGATTTAACTTAGAAAGTCTTCCGTTCTGGCTGAAGGACAAGAGCGTTAACAATATCTCTTTGGTGGCTTCCTCGGTATGGCGTTATTACGGCAACAACATGGTACTTTTCATCGGTGCCATCATGTCTGTGGACTCCGAGATGTACGAGGCAGCAGAGCTGGACGGTGCCAATAAATTTCAACAGTTTATACATATTATCTTACCCAGCATTAAGACCATCGTTACGCTGAACGTGATCCTGTCTATCACAGGTTCCCTGAGTGCTTTCGATCCTCCCTACGTTATCACCAAGGGTGGCGGCGGAACCGCAACCTACTTCGTATTGATGGACAAGATCGCACATACCAACCAGCAGGTAGGTCTGGCGTCTGCTATGGCGGTGGTACTGTTACTGATCATTTTTGCAGCAACAATTTTACAAAAGCTTTTCTTCAAACTGGTATTTAGAAGCTCCGATGCGGATAATGAAGAATATACCAGAAGAAAACGGCTCAGAAGAGAGAGAAGATGGAAGAAGGAGGCAGTGTAAAATGGCAAAGATGAAAACTAACCACAAACATTACAGCGCAGGCGCTGTCATCTGGATCATCATTAAATATTTCAGCCTGGTATTTTTCTCCTTCGTGGCACTTTTGCCTATTGTATCCTGTGTCATCACAGCATTCAAGACCGATGCAGAATATCAGAGCACCAATGTTATGACCCTGCCGGAAAGCTGGCTGAACTTCCAGAACTTTATTGATGCATTTAACCGTGCCAATATGGGCAGAGCCTATCTGAATTCAGCGATCATCCTGGTATTTGTACTGTTAGGCTCCGTCCTGGTGGGAACACAGCTCGCTTATGTACTGAACCGGTTCAAGTTTCCCGGCAACGGACTGATCCGCAGCCTGTTCCTGTTCGCAACCCTCCTTCCCGGAATTGCCATGCAGGTATCTGTGTACCAGATCATGAGTAACCTTGGATTTATCAATCATCTGTATGGTTATATCATTATGAGTATGGGTACGGATGTTATCTCCATCTACATTTTCATCCAGTTCATGGAAAACATTTCGGTATCGTTGGATGAATCCGCATTTATCGACGGAGCCTCCTATTTTACCATTTACTGGAAGATCATTCTTCCGCTTCTGAAGCCCGCTATCGTAACTTCGATGGTGCTTAAGGGAGTAGGCGTATATAACGAGTATTATTGCGCCAGTCTGTATCTGCAGGACAAGAGGACTCTCGGTGTGGTAGCAACCTCCCTGTATACCTTCACCGGACCTCTTGGCAGCAAATACAATCTGATCTGTGCAGGTGTACTGATGTCTCTGCTGCCTGCATTGATCGTATTCCTGCTCTGTCAGAAACAGATTTACAGTGGAATCACCTCCGGCGCTGTCAAGGGTTAATACAAAGGAGAGTGTGGAACATGAAAAATGCGGAAACAAAGAAAATGAGAGAAGAGATCAAAAAGCATCTGACCGAAGGAATCATTCCTTTCTGGAAAGGGATGCGGGATGACGAGTTCGGCGGTTATTACGGTTTTCTGGACTACGATCTGAATCTGGATAAAAAGGCGGAAAAAGGCTGCATCCTGAACAGCAGGATCACCTGGTTCTTCTCCAACGCATATACACTGTTAAAAGACGAAAGTCTGTTGGATGAGGCAAAGCACGGCTATGCTTTTCTGAAAGACTATTGTCTGGACAAAGAATACGGCGGTATCTACTGGTCCCTAAACTATGACGGAACCCCGAAGGATACCACAAAACATACTTACAATCAGGCGTTCTGCATCTACGCGCTGTCCTCTTACTATGAGGCCAGCGGGGATGCAGAAGCCCTGGAGCTGGCGAAAAAGCTGTTTACTCTGATTGAGACTACCTGTATGGATGAGGTGGGATATCTGGAAGCATTCACCAGAGACTTTAAACCGGAATCCAATGAGAAATTGTCGGAGAACGGTGTCCTGGCAGACAAGACCATGAATACCCTGCTTCATGTTTTTGAAGCTTATACGGAACTGTACCGGGTATCCGGGGATGAAAAAGTGTGCAGACGCCTTCTGTGGATCATGGATGTGTTCGCTGAGAAAGTTTATAATCCGAAGCTCCACAGACAGGAAGTATTTTTCGATAAGCATTATAATACCATTCTGAATCTGCATTCCTACGGTCACGACATCGAGACGGCATGGCTGATCGACAGAGGCTGCAAGGTTCTGGATGATCCGGAACTGACTCAGAAGATGTATGCCATCACCAGAGACCTTACCGCACAGATCTATAAGGTGGCATTCGACGGACACTCTCTGGCCAATGAATGTGACAGAGGTGTCGTGAATGTACACAGAGTCTGGTGGGTACAGGCGGAGACCGTGATCGGTTTCTTAAACGGCTATGAGAAAGAGCCGGAGAAAACGGAATATCTGGAAGCCGCAGAGAAGGAATGGGCATTTATCAGAGATCATGTGATCGATAAGAGACCTGGTTCCGAATGGTTCTGGGAAGTGGATCCGGAAGGAAATCCCTATCCTGACCGCCCCATTGTGGAGCCTTGGAAATGCCCTTACCATAACGGCAGGATGTGCATGGAGGTTATGAAGAGATGTTAGAGCGTTATTACATAGAAAAAGAGAAGCAGGAGAAGCTGCTTTCCCGGAAAAATGTAAAGTCTGATTTCTACAACGGTATTTATGACCGTTATGAATATCCGGTTCTGACCAGAGAACATATTCCCCTGACCTGGAGATATGATCTCAATCCCAAGACCAACCCCTATTTCATGGAGCGCCTGGGAATCAATGCGGTCATGAATTCCGGTGCGATTGAATTAAACGGTAAGTATTATCTGGTAGCCCGTATCGAAGGCAACGACAGAAAGTCTTTCTTCGGTGTGGCAGAGAGTGACAACGGTGTCGATGGTTTCCGTTTCTGGGACTATCCCATCCTGTTGGACGATACTTGTCCGGAAGAGACCAATGTGTACGACATGCGTCTCACCAAGCATGAAGATGGTTACATCTACGGTGTGTTCTGTTCCGAGAGCAAGGATACCTCCGTAAATGATCTGTCCGCAGCAGTAGCAGCTGCCGGTATTGTAAGAACCAAAGACTTAAAGCACTGGGAGAGACTGGAGAATTTAAAGACCCTTCGTTCTCCCCAGCAGAGAAATGTAGTGCTGCATCCGGAATTCGTGGATGGCAAATATGCTTTCTACACCAGACCGATGGATGACTTCATCGAGACCGGAAGCGGCGGAGGAATCGGTTTCGGACTGTGCGACGACATTACCCATGCAGTCATCGACGAAGAGCGCATGACCAGCCTGCGGAAATATCACACCATCACCGAGGCCAAAAACGGTGCGGGAGCTACCCCCATCAAGACAGACAGAGGTTGGATCCATATCGCACATGGAGTTCGTAATACCGCAGCCGGTTTACGTTACGTCATTTATGCTTTTGCCACGGACTTAAAAGACCCGGCAAAAGTGATCGCAGAGCCCTCCGGCCTGCTGATCGGTCCCAGAGGGGATGAGAGAGTGGGAGATGTTTCAAACGTAGTATTTACCAACGGTGCTATCGCGAATGAGAAGGGGGAAGTCTTTATCTACTACGCATCCAGCGATACTCGCATGCATGTGGCAACGACTACTATAGATAAGCTTGTGGATTATGTATTCCACACCCCTTCCGATCCCGGAAGAAGCGTGGAGTGTGTGGCACAGAGATGTGAACTCATCCGCAGAAATGAAGAGTTCTTAAAACAGGAAGCAAGATAAATAACGCAGAAATGAGGTAACTCGAATGAGCAAAGTTAAGATGATCAGCCCTGCAGTACCTAATGTACCCTGGCAGGATAAACCCGAAGGCCATACCGGAGCACCGGTATGGAGATATAGTGAAAACCCTATCATTGGCAGAAGTCCTGTAGAAGGAGTAGCCAGAATCTTCAACAGTGCGGTAATGCCCTATGGCGATGAATTTATTGGCGTGTTCCGCGGTGAACAGGTCAACGGTATTCCCTATATTTATTTAGGACGCAGCAAGGATGCTATCCACTGGGATTTTGATAAGAATAAGATTCAGTTCGTAGATGAAGAAGGCAAGCCTTTCATGCCGATTTACGCATATGATCCCAGACTGGTAAAGGTAGAAGATACCTACTATATCATCTGGTGTCAGGATTTCTACGGCGCAGCCATCGGTATTGCGAAAACCACGGATTTCAAGACGTTTGTAAGAATCGAGAATCCGTTCCTTCCCTTTAACCGTAACGCCGTACTGTTCCCAAGAAAAGTACACGGCAATTTCATGATGTTGTCCCGTCCTTCCGACAGCGGACATACACCTTTCGGAGATATCTTTGTCAGTGAGAGCCCGGATATGGTATACTGGGGCAAACACAGACATGTGATGGGAAAGTCTTCCGAATGGTGGGAGTCCTTGAAGATCGGTGGCGGTGCAGCTCCCATTGAGACTTCCGAAGGATGGCTTCTGTTCTATCATGGTGTGAGCGGAACCTGTAACGGTTATGTCTATTCCATCGGTGGAGCAATACTGGATATTGACAACCCGTCCATCGTAAAATATCGTTGTGAGAACTTCCTGCTGACACCGGAAGAGTGGTATGAGGAGAGAGGATTCGTACCGAATGTATGCTTTCCCTGCGCTACCATTCATGATTCCGAGAGCGGCAAGATCGCCATTTACTATGGCGCAGCAGACAGCTACGTAGGACTGGCATTTACGACCATCGATGAAGTGGTTGACTATATCAAAGAACACAGCGTGGTCACAACAAGCGATACAGAAGAAGGCAGAAGATAGAATCAAAGGGCCCGCGGTGAGGGGGTCCTTTGCGGTTTTGGAGACAGCGTATGATGGAAAAAGAGGAATTATATGCCAGAGTGGAGACAACGGAAAGCTTTTCGATAAAACTGGAACAGATCCTGCCCTGGCAGGACGGTCAGTATGCAGAGGTATTTCTGGGCATCCGGGATTACGATGAGATTTCCGCGAAGATGAGTGAGGAAGTGAAAAACAGCCTTCTGTACCATCTGGGGACGCACATTCAAAAGCACCTGAAGGGACAGGAAATGGTGTGCCATGTGAAAAAGGATGAGTTCCTATTGCTGTTGGACAATCATGTGGAAGCTGCCTGGGAGAAAATCGGTCATATTATGATCATGTTCGAAGCTATGATCGGAGATAAATACCCCGATGTATCGATCAACCTGTACAGCGGCATTTATTATCTGGAGTCCAGAGGATACCGCCCGGAGGAAATTTTCCGCATCGGCAAGACTCTGAAAAACAAGGCGAAACGTTATTGCACTCTGGAAAACAGCATCTATGAGAACCGCAAGAGTGCGGGGAACATCATTGATAAAGAAGCCGGAATCCTGAACCGGGGCAACCTGACCAGACTGAAAGGTTTTATGAACCGTGCAGCCAAAGGAGAGCGGCTTACGGTAGGATTTATCGGCGGTTCCATTACCCAGGGATTTTCCGCTACGGATCCGGAAAAATGTTATGCGGCAAGGACATTTGGCTGGCTGAAAAAGGTATTTCCCAATACGGAATTTGATTATGTGAACGCCGGAATCGGAGCTACCGATTCCCAGTTCGGCGCGGCGAGAGTACAGGAAGACCTGCTTCAGCGGCTACCGGATCTGGTATTTGTAGAATTTTCCGTGAACGATCACAGTACGCCGCATTTCTGTGAGACCTACGAAGGTCTGGTGAGGCAGATTTATGGCAGTGCGAGCGCACCGGCAATGGTGCTGATCCATAATGTCTATTATGATACCGGTAAAAGTGCGGCATATTATCATGCGCAGGTAGGACGACATTATGATCTGCCCTGCATCAGTATGCAGAACAGTATCTATCCCGCTGTGGCAGCCGGAAGACTGCCGGCAGAGAAGATTACGGCAGATTTCCTTCATCCCAATGATCTTGGTCATGAATTCATGGCATCTGTGATCACGAATTTCCTGGAAAAGGTAATCCATGATAAAACGCAAGAGCCGCAGGAAATTTTCCCGGCCCCGCTGACAGAGAATGCCTATGAGCATTGCGTGAGACTACAATATTTTAATTCCACACCGGAGAAGAGTGGCTTTGAAGAAGATATGACACCGCAGAGAGGCATCACGGATATTTTCCGTAACGGATGGAGCGCCGGAGAAAAAGGAGCTTATCTGGAGTTCACTTTCCGGGGAACCGGTGCCGCCGTGCAATACCGCCGAGTGAAGGACGGACCTGCACCCATTGCCACGGCAGTGGTGGATGAGAACCCTGAGACGGCATGCGTGTTGGACGGAACCTTCGATGAGACCTGGGGAGACAAAATGCAGCTGACAACGGTGGCAGAGCACCTGCCTTATGGGGAACACCGGGTACGTGTGGAGATCACGGAGACCCATGCGGAAGACAAGGCAGAGTTCTATCTGGTGTCGGTGATCGTGTCCGGGATGCAGGAAGAAAATTTCGGAAAGTGATTGACAGCCGTGGAACGGTGAGTTATTAGTATAAATAAAAATGTATCACGGACAGATTCAAAGAAAGCAGGAACAGGAGCATGAATAAAGATATTATATTTTTAAATCCGGTGTGTACTCACAACATCTGGGGTGGCACCCGGCTGAACAGAGAATTCGGTTACCCCATTGAGGGAGATGACATCGGGGAGTGCTGGGGCATCAGCGCTCATCCGAGTGGAGATGGTACCGTGGCAAGCGGCGCTTATAAGGGAATGAAGCTGTCCGAACTGTGGGAGAAGCACCCCGGGCTGTTCGGAGACACGGGAATGGACCGTTTTCCTCTGCTGGTCAAGATCATTGATGCGAAGGACGACCTCAGCATTCAGGTACATCCGGATGATGCGTATGCGAAGGTTCATGAGAACGGATCCCTGGGTAAGACCGAGTGCTGGTTCATCCTGGATTGCAAGGAGAACGCCACGCTGGTAGTCGGCCATAATGCGAAGACAAAAGAAGAACTGGAACAAATGATCCACGAAGGCAGATGGAAGGAATTCATCCGTGAGATCCCTATTAAGCCCGGGGATTTCATCCAGATCGATCCCGGCACCGTGCATGCCATCAAGGGCGGTACACTGCTCTTAGAGACGCAGCAGAGCAGTGACATTACTTACCGCGTGTATGATTACGACAGATTGAGCAACGGCAAGCCCCGACAGCTGCACATCGTACAGAGTATCGATGTGATCACGGTTCCCGCAAAATCCGCGGACAACAGTGTGGTGCATACCGAGAAGAAGGACGATGCAATACAGCAGCTGATTCAGTGCCCTTACTACACTGTATACCGCATTGATGTGGAACACCGTGTGGAGACCTGGCAGGATAAGCCTTTCGCCCTCATGAGCGTGGTAGAAGGTGAAGGCACACTGAACGGTACGCATTTAAAAAAGGGCGATCATCTGATCCTGCCCGATGGCTACGGCAAAGTAGAATTACAGGGCAGGATGCAGATCATCGCATCTACGATCTAAGTTTACAGCAGATAAAAATCCGGTAAATGATAGCTGTCTTCAAAACTGATTTATCTTCAAACTGATTTATTTTCCAAGTACAACGGATAGCTTGATTTCTTTTTCTGTTTCGCTCAGGTCGAAATCACCGCCGTCGGAGACGGTCACGCGCAGTTCATAGAGCACGCCGTCTGTCAGCTCCGTCACATTTGCTCCGGTCTCGTCTGTGAGCGACCACAGTTCAGAGCCAACCTTTTCCAGCTTGCCGTCTGCACCATAGGCGTAGAGCGTCAGATCGGAGGCACTGCCGGACAGGTTGTTCATACGGAAGGCTACCATGGTGTTGGGATGCACGTTGCAGATGGTCGCGGTGTTGTGCCAGCTTGCAACCGTACCTTCACCGCCATCCTGCTCAAACTGATCCTGCGAAAGAACATTTCTTGCCGCCTGATCAAGATCAACCTCACGGTACGGAAGCTCGGGCAGGTACACAAAGCGATCCTGCAAACGCAGCAGTTCCAGATAGCCTGTCGGGCAGTAGAGCGTATTTCCGTTGCTGCCGGTGTACATGCCGATAGCCATATTATTGTAGCCGTATTTGTTGGACACATCCATCGTGAAGACGGTTTCGCCTGTTGCAAAGTCCAAAATAATGTACTGCCACATGCCGGTATCCAAATCCTGTACGTAACCGTAGATATAGCCTGTTGCAGTGGAGAGCTTCATGATCGCCGTGTCGCGCAAATCGTTCCGGCTCCAGACGCTCTTCATTTCATAGCCATCGGCGGTTTTTAGGGTGTCCACCCGCTCAACGCCCGGGGCGATCATAACATTACCCTTCATCAGCCAGTTCTGGTCATAAATGTTGGCGTAGCTCTGAATCGAAGAGTCATTGTCAGGGTCGGCAAGACCTGCGTTACCAGCGCCGAACCAGTTGCAGACGATCGTGCTGACGGTGCCTTCACCGTCGTCATAAACGATTGCAGAGTTCTCAACCGCCACCTGATACCCATCGGGCAGATCATCCAAAACAGGCATGCTGGCTACGACCTCTCCGGTCTTCATGTCGAGCGCAAGAAGCTTAACGGGGTCTGCGTTGTCGGTGAACAGTACAAGGTTTGGTGTCAGTGTGGGCGAGCAGCCGCCACCCCAGGCAAGGCCGCCGCCGGTAGTCTTATCGCCATCATGACTGACCTTCGCACCGACACTCTCATATGGCGTGCACCACACAACGTTCACACCTTCTTCCGCGCGCAACAGATAGCAGTTCTGGTTCGTCAGAATGACCGCACCGTCTTTGGAGGCAGCAATGCCGTTTTCTGCGCCCTCGCCAAGGGGCAGCCCGTAAACAAAGACAGCCTTTGAAAGATCGGTTTGTTCGCCATTCAGAATCGATTCTATCGCTGTGTGGGCAATGTAGCCGAGAACACCCTGCTGCTGCCGCTCGGGATAGATTCGGAAGCCGCCGGTGGCGAACCAAAGGTTTCCGTCGTAGTCAAAGACCACGGACAGAAGATTCTGTGTCAGCTCTTTGCCGAGCGCGGTCTCAGCAGCTGCCTTGATATCGATATCCAGAACCTTTTCAAATTCCGGAATGACGCTGCCATCTTCCTCTGTCGTACGCAGTATCAGTACATGGTTGTTGCTCGTCGGGCAGACGACACGGTTTTTAGAGTCAAGGAATGTGTAGGAACTCTGGATGACGTAACCGCCGCCATCATGTTGCATCGGTGAAAAATAGCCGAGCGTCTTCGTCTCTGTTGCATTCAGATCACGGATGGCGATGCCGCCGAGCAGTGGCACGACCGCGTGACCGTAGTTGTCAAAGTAAATCGCGGGTGAGGCGTTCGGGTTCGTTGTCTCAAAGGAAACATTGATTTCCGGATAGATGCCGAGCGGCAGAATTTCATCCGTTGAGTCGGTGTTGTAGCCGTCGTGATGGATGTTTGCATCACTTTTTGCCATATAAGGGTTTTCATCCACGTGTTTGGGTTGTAAAGCCTTCACGGGCAGTGCACCGGATAACGGTGCAGAAGATGTTGTTTCGTCCTCTGCCGGTGTGGGCGTTCCACCACAGGCCGCCATAGACAGGCACAGTGTTCCCGCCAGAAGAAAGCTAAATACAGAATAAATCTTTTTTCTCTTTTTCATCAATAATCCTCCTCATTGTTATGTTTGTTGTGATCCGCCCGGAATAAGGCAGACGTTTTTTTCCCATCTAACCATGTAGAAAGTCCCTGCTGAAACGCTTCTTCTGTTATTGGCTCTAACAGAAAATAGTCTACACGCAGCCGAAACGCATGCAGGGAAAAATCCAGCTCGCTGCACCAGATGATGCGCATTTCGGGAAAAAGCGTCCGCAGATGCTCCACCGCATTCAACCCTGCTACCCCCGGAAGTGCGATCACAGTGCAGGTTGGCGCATTTATACGCGCCACATCAAAGAACAACTCCTGCCCACGGTAACAGTCCATTTTGGGAAACAGACCGCGTTCAAAGCAGAACCGTGAAAGCTGCTCTATATAAAAGGCTTCCTGTGTTTCACTACTTGTCAGCACGGCAATGTGGTACACGGCACTCCCTCCTTTCTGCCGTCATTGATGCTTTCTGCTTGTCAGTATACGGATATGCAAACGCTTTTCAAGCCGTTTGGCACGAAACTCTCAATTCCGTCACGAAATCTGAGTTTTTCATTGTGCCGGTGTTGGACAGGTATGATATAATTTAGTTGGAATTTTTTACAAAGGAGTCAGTCCGATATGAGAATAGCAATAGTGGATGATATCGAGACCGAACGTGCGCTGTTGAAAATGCGGCTTGAGCGACAGCTGAGCTTGTACGGTGTAGAGACGGAGATCTTAGAATTTGATAGCAGCGAGAGCTTTCTCGCAGCAGAAAAAGAACGGCACTTTACTGTGGTATTTCTGGATATTTACATGAAAGGATTAAGCGGCATGGATGCGGCAAAGGAACTTCGGAAGACGGACGCAGACTGCTTTCTGATCTTCACCACAACATCTACCGACCATGCACTGGAGGGATTTCAGGTGCGGGCATTCCACTATCTCGTGAAGCCCTTTTCCGAGGGAGAACTTGCCGGTCTGCTTACTGAAATGCTCGCTAAACTTCCGCGTCCTGAGCCGATTCTGACGGTGAAAGTCAGTGGCAGCGATGTTCGCCTTCGCTATAGGGACATTATTTTTGCCGAGCATTTTGCTCATATGATCAACATTCGTACGACTGCCGGTCTGTCTCTTATACACATCTCCGAGCCCACGAGACG
>OJPM01001296.1_pt1 | contig 13030 bp, 17 predicted proteins | sample 1598471 | NCBI WGS metagenome assembly OJPM01 (sample SAMN03922484, study PRJEB24848) | human gut metagenome | isolation source: stool sample | host: Homo sapiens | place: Germany | collected 2011-05 | reverse complement strand
TGCGCTGCAAGGATTCCCGGCTGGGCTTTGGGCTTCTTATTTTATTCGGGATAAGGCTGGCAGGGGAATCCCCCGGAAATAAGCGTGGTGGTTTCTCGTCCTGTTTTTTCAAAAAATGCCTCCTTTGTCACTGTGGTAATGTCCTTAAATTTTGGTACCTGCGGCCAGTGCTTTTTCAAAACTTCCATCGGGAAATCCGCCCATTCGCACTGGCATACGGTGGTAAACCCTGCGGCTTCCGCCGCAAGGTCGATCCCGCCGATCCCGGAAAACAGGCTGAAATGTGTTAAGGCGCTCATACCGTCGCCCCCTCGCCTAACCGGGTCGTCATGATCTGGTAGAGCTGGGTGTTTTTCGGGATGGGGTTCTTAAAGGGCAGGATCACATTTTCGTAAATGAGAAGCCCCTCGCCGGGTTCGGAATTGTCCACATACCGTAATTGCTGGGGCGAAATGTTCAGCCGTTCCGCAAGGATTTTCCGGTCGCCGCTGGCCTGATTGAGCAGGCAGATAAAGTCGCTGTTTTCCAAAATATTTTCAATTTCCGGGGAGGAAAGCAGGTCTTTCACATTCTGCGTCGCACCTGTGGGAATCCCGCCCCACTTACGAAATCGCTTCCAAATCTCACAGGAAAAGGCCGCCGTCTGTTCCTCACGCAAAAGCAGGTGGAACTCATCACAGAAATACCATGTCGCCTTGCCCTTGCTGCGGTTTTGGGTGACGCGACCCCAAATCTGGTCTTGGACAATGAGCATACCGATTTTCTTTAGCTGCTTGCCCAGCTCCTTGATGTCAAAGGCCACAATGCGGTTCTGGATGTCGATGTTGGTTCTGTGGTTGAACACATTTAAGCTGCCGGACACATACAGGTCAAGGGCCTGCGCCACCCGGTCGGCCTCCGGGATATGCTGGTCTAACAGGGCTTTGTGCAGGTCTGCAAGGATGGGCATATTTTCCGGCTTGGGGTCTGCCAGATAAGGCCGGTAGATCACCTGTACTGCCCGGTCGATCACCGTTTTTTCAATGGCTTCCAGCCCGTTCTTGCCGCCCATGACAAGCTCACAGAACGACAGCACAAAGTCGGATTTCAAGGCCAGCGGGTTTTCATCCTCGGAGTAGTTCAGGTTGATGTCCAGCGGGTTCACATAGTTTTTGCTGGTAGGCGACAGCTTCACCACCTGCCCATGCAGCCGCTTCACAAGGGGGTAATACTCGGCCTCTGGATCACAGATATACACATCATCCGGGGTGCAGAGGAATACGCTCACAATCTCGGATTTACAGCTCATACTTTTGCCGCTTCCCGGTGTCCCCAGCTTTAGCCCGTTGGGACACCTCGCCCGTTTGCGGTCGAGCATAATCATGTTGCCGGTCTTGGCGTTGATCCCGTAATACATGGCATCGCCGCCCTGAAAAAGCTCCTGTGTCACAAAGGGGACGAACACGGCCACGCTGGAAGTCGTCAGGGAGCGTTCAATCTGGATGTGGCTGGCCCCCAGCGGCAGGCTGCTCATAAGCCCCTGTTCCTGCTGGTAGTCCAGCCGCACAAGGGAACAGTTGTACTTCTGGGCGATCCCGGCAGCCCAGAACACATCGTTTTCCAGCTTTTGCCGGGTGTCTGCGGTGTTCAGCACCAAAAAGGTAAGCTGGAACATCCGTTCATTCCGGCTCTGCAAGGTCTTTAGCAGCTCCTTGGCGTCCTGCCCGTAGGTGGCAAGGTCGCTGGGAAGAATGTCCATATCGTAGCCACTTCTTACCGCCCGTTTCTGTTCCTGAATCTTCATAGCGTCAAGGTCGGTGATCTTGCGCTTGACCGTCTTAATGGCATCGCTCTGGTCGATGGCCTGCACATGGAGGTTCACCACAATGCCGTTTTCCGTGTTGAGGAAGTCGGCCAGCATTTCATCCGACAGCTCCGGGGAGAGGATTTGCAGAAAGCTCACCGCCCCGTATTTGCCGCCCAGCCCGAACATCCGGGCATTGCCGAAGCGGAACGAGGACGGGGCGATAAAGTCCTTGGTGGAAAGCCCCGACGGGGCAAGCCACTTCCAGTCAAAGGAGAACGGTTCCCCGTCCGGGTGGAAAATGCTGTGCATGACTTCCAGCCGTTCCTTGGCGTCCAGTCCCCACGCGGAGGCCCCCATGCTCTTGAAATAGCCCAAAAGGTCGGTTTCGATCCGGCGCAGTCTGGCGCGGGCCATTTTCAGGCTGTCTGCCTCGATGGTATAGGTCATAAATTTCCGCTTCATCAGGCCGTTGTTCCCGTTCACAAGCTGGTCTTGCAAAACGCCGGAATACTCGCTGCGGATGTCGTCAAAGTCGTCCCCCTGCGCCCGGATTTCAAAGCTCTTGGCGTACTGCTTGGGGTCGATCTTGCGGTTGATAAAGGAAAACTGCACATGAATGGAGGCGTCCAGATAGTTGTAGAGGTCGCACAGGTTTTCAAAGATGGCGGTCTTGGTGTCCGCCTGCGCCAGTTGGTAGCTGATGTCCGTAAACTCAATGCACTTGGAAAAGGTGCGGGGCGTTACCCGGCACACGCCGTCCTGATACATGGCCTCATAGGGAATACTGGCCTGCGCCGAATGGGGCTTGCCGTCGCCCTTATACTTTCGGATGACGGCCTGAATCTCTTTCTTTTCGGCGCGGGTGAGCTTGACCGGCGCTTTTGCGCTCGTTTCGTTCTTTTGCTTTTTGGACAATGGCGTTGACCTCCTTTTCCATTTGGGATTGCCGCACAAGGACGGTATAAGCGTTGTTGGTCTGGTAGGGCCGTTCCTTGGGCTGGATGAAGCAGCACTCGACGATCTGGCGCACCACCACTTCAAGGGGCTGGCCGTGTTTTTCGTAAAGCGCCAGCAGAAAGCCCGGCAGCATGGCGAACACCATAATGAGCGCCGCCGCGCTGGTCGGGACGCGGCCCCGGATCAAAAAGAAAAGCGGAACGCCAATAAGCAGCGCACCGCCAAAACAAATGAGCTGGCGTTTCGTCAGCCCGAATACTACCTTGGATTTGACCTTGGTTAAATCCTTGGGGACAGTTACATAAGCCATAAAAAGTCACCTCGTTTCTGGTACGGACAGGGAAAAATCGCTGTCCACTTCATTGCCCCACACATCCCAGCCGGGGATTTTCTGTCTGGCAAACAGTTCTGCGCGGGGCAGGTCGCCCGCAAGGGCTATGATTTTCTCACGGGTAATGTCTGGTTTCTTGCTGTGTTCCTCCACCGGGGAAATGATAAACTGATGGACACTTTTGGAGTAACGCTTGGGATGGCCCCGCTTGGCAAGCAGGCAGATTTCCGCGTTTCCTCTCGTCCAATAGCCCAGCCCGTAAAACCATGTGGGGCTTTTGCGGTTCAATTTCAGCCAGACAAAGGCCACGGTCTTAAAGGTGAAGCCCCACGCCTTAATCAGACGCAGCGCCTCCGGGAGCTGTGGGAAAGTCGCCCACAAAAACAAGAGGCAGTCTTTTTCCGCCAGCGTTTCCACCGGCAGGGCGCACAGCTCGTCAATGCTCATGGTGGGATAGTGCTTTTCTGCTGCACCCTGTACTGCTTTCTGTTCATATCGCCACGGCGGGTCAGCGTAAAGGATGTTGTAGGTTTTCTTTTGTGTTTCTTCGATGGTTGGTATTCCTCCTGTCTGTCAATGTGCGGTAAATACGGCTTTCGATATGCTGCCGGTCTTGAACAGACAGAAGCAAAGCAAAACGGTATAGCCCATACAGCCCCAGATCGCGCCGGATATGTCGTCGGCGGTTCCGATCTGCTGGATCAGCACCGCATAAATCCCGACAACCACCATGATTAAAAAGGCTTGGAAGCCCAGCGCAAGCAGGGATTTCAAGTAGTTCTGGCCCATGCCGCGCCACTCTGCATTGCCCAGCGTGGCAAGGGGGATCGGCCCCAATGCGGTCACGGCGTAAATTTCAATCATTCTTCCATAGGTCACAAGGAAAATGCAGATGGAAAGAATGTTCATCGTCAGCCCTACAACAAGGGTCTGGAACCACAGGCCCAGCAGCGGCCCAATGTCCATTGCTTCAAGGCGGCTTTCCAGATCGGGGAGCAGCGTGTCAAAATCAATGCTGGTATCTCCGATAATCACCCCGGCGCTCTGGTTGACGACTTGCTGGGTGGCGTCAAACACACCCATGACGATATTCCATGTGTTCGTCACAATGAGGATGGCAAAGGCGCTTTTGAAAATCCAGCGGAAGAACATGGAGCTGTCGAAGTCGTGCATATTGTTCTTTTCCACAATCATGTCGATCAGCTCATAGCACATCACAAGGGCGAGAATGGCCGCCGCAATGGGGACGATCACCGTTTCGGACAGGTTTTGCAGCATGGAGAAAATGCCGCCGTTCCAGTCCTGCGGGGTACTGCCCACATCCGACGCGATTTCCCCGACTTTGGTATTAACTGTGTTAAACAGGCCGGACAGGTTGCCCATGATACCGTCGATCAGGATTCCCTTGATCCATTCCCCGATTAAATCACCGATCATGTGGGGACACCTCCTTTCCCGCGCCCTCCCAGATCAGAGAGGGCGCGGAGGGTTTTCTAAGGCACATGGGGTTATCCCAGCAGCCCGGACAGCAGCGGAACAAGGGTCATGCCGATGAGGGCAACGCCGCCTCCGGCGACAAGCTGCTTGATTCCCTGTGACTTGCTTGCCGGGTTGTCCGCCCCGTATCCCTCCAAAAGATTGACGCCGCCCCATACGCAAAGCGCTCCACCGAGGCCCACAACGATGGTCTGCAAAGTATCAACTGCACTATTGAAAAATTCCATAAATTTACCTCCATAAATTCAGATTGTGATGGTGTTTGGGTGCAAAAAAAGCCGCCGTTCACAGCGGCAGCCTCACAATCCGCAGACGGCCCGGAGTTACTGGCCGTCCCGCCATTCCAGCACAGCCAGCGAAAAAATTTCGCCCCATGCTTCACACAGTCTGCGGTCTATTTCCCTTGCAAGTTCTTCGGCTTCCCCGTCTGTGGGCGGGGTATCATGTTCCGCGATCCACTGGCACAGCACCGCAGCGGAAATGATCGCCCGGTAGATTTCTTTCTCATACCTGAAATAATCCGCAAATGTCCATTCGTCCGAGTGTCCCATCGGTCACGCTCCTTTCTCTATGGCCGCTTTATTCTGCGGCAAAATCTTCATCCGACAGCTCAATGTCGTAGAGGTCAAAGGGTTCGTCCTCTGTTACCACGCGCCGCTTTTTCCGGCGCAGGGACGACAGGTAGCTGTCCACATCAAAGGTGTTCTTTTTGTCAGCGTCCGAGAGGTATTTATAGCGGGGGTGGCGGGTGATGTCGTATTTCTCACTGAAAAATGGCCTTACGCCGCGCACCTGCAAAATACACTTGCCTCCGTCCATCGTTGCAATTTCGTCTTGGCTCATCAGCTCCTTTCCGAGTTTTTGGTAGTTCAGTCCGTGGGAGGTCTGCGCGCCCCGGTTCTCGCTTTGGTTGTAGCTGTCAATGGTTTCCTTGCCCAGCACCTCCGCAATCTCCTTGGCGTTCTTGCCCCTGCCACTAAGGAACAGCGTACAGTCGCAGTTGTCGGAAATGATTTCCGCCGCGTCCTTGTAAATGGCCTTTAGCTGCGACTGGCTCTGCAAAATAATAGAAGCCGAGATTTCCCGGCTTCGGATGGTGGCGATCAGCTTGTCGAAGTTTGGAATCTGGCCGATGTTGGCAAACTCGTCCAGAATCAGCCGCACATGGACGGGCAGCCGCCCGCCGTATTTGTCATCGGCCCGGTCACACAAAAGATTGATAAGCTGGCTTTGCACCATTGCCAAAATGAAATTAAAGGTCGTGTCCGTGTCCGACATAATCAGGAACAGGGCTGTTTTTTGATCCCCGATGGTGTCAAGTTCCAGTTCGTCGTCCTCCATCAGCTCCCGCACTTCCCGGATGTCAAAGGGCGCTAATCTGGCTCCGCAGCTTATCAAGATGGAGCTGCGGGTCTTGCCCGCCGACAGCAGGAATTTACGGTACTGGCGCACCGCAAAGTGTTCCGGGTCTTTTTCTTCCAGCCGTTCAAACATCTGGTCTACCGGGGATTGAAATTCCGGGTCGTCCTCGCGGGCTTCGCTGGCGTTTATCATTTCAAGCAGCGTGGTGAAATTCATTTCATCGTCCGGCGCTTCGTACCAGATATAGCCAATGAGGGCCGAATACAGCAGGCGTTCCGATTTGATCCAAAAATCCTCGGCGCTCTTTTCGCCCTCGCCCTTGGTGTTGCAGATCAGCGTGTTTACCAGCTTCAAAATGTCCTTTTCCGAATGGATGTAGCGAAACGGGTTGTAGCGCATACTCTTGGAAAAGTTAATGGTATTCAGCACTTTTACCCGGTAGCCGCACCGCACAAGGAGCTGGCCCACCTCGCCGATCAGACTTCCTTTCGGGTCAGTAATCACGAATGAGGTTGGGTAGTCCTTGGACACGCACTGCATGAGGTTGGGCTTCACAAAGAACCGGGTCTTGCCGCTGCCGGAACCGCCGATCACCAGCACATTTTTGTTCCGGGCGGTCTTGGGGTCTTTGGGCCGGTTGTTCATGGTGAGGCGTTCCGTCTGGGTCAGGAGGATGTTGTTGTCAAACACCGGGTCGATGTACGGGGCTATATCTTTGGGGCCTCCCCAACGGGCGCTGCCGTACTCGACGCCCCGGCGGTATTTCTTGGCGTTCTTGCTCTTGCAGTACACCATCAGCCGCAGTGCCACTGCACCGGCCACGCCCACCGCCAGATCGAACAGGTGGAAGCTGGGGGCGGCACTTTCAAAGGCAAGGGAAAAGCCGTCCGCAAGGTGCAATAGCTTTTCCGACAAGTCCGCCCCAGCCGCCAGCCGGTAGGTCTGTCCCAGCTTGCCGAACAGGTAAACAAACAGCAGGTAGGGCAGGTTAGCGATGATCAGCTTTTTCATTTCCGGCTTCATCGTGACAGCCCCCTTTCCTTGATTTTCTCCTTGGCCTGCTGGCTACTTCTGGCCGCTGCCTTTTCTTTCAGGACGGCAAGGGTCTTTCGGATGGAGGGGCGTTCCTGCTGTTTGAGCTTCTTGGCCGTAAACTCCTTAAACGCCTGTTCCAGATTGTCCGCCTGCTTGGATTTGAAGATCACGATATACCGGGGCGGATGGGTAGTGCGGTCTTTCCGCAGGGTAAAATCAATGTCGTATTTCTTGGCGCAGGGCTTAAATAAGCCAATGTTGGCGTCGGTGATCTCAATGTTGGACAGGGCGGAACCGTCCTTTTTGAGCTGCCGTAAGCTCTGCTGTCCGTGACGGGCCTTGCCCGTCCCTTTCTGCCGGGCGGCCAGATATTTTTGGATGGCCGCTTGCAGCACTTGGGCGGTGAGCTTGCCCGTCTTAACCGCTAACGCTATGGTTTTCTGGTCTACTTCTTCCTGCAACTGCTATCCCTCCTTTGGAAAGTCAGCAGGCAGGCGGATGGCTTAAATCCGCACCCGCAGGCCGGAGAGGTCGTCGGCATGGATTCCCACCAGATACCAGTTCTCGGCCATTTCAATGCGGGTCGGCCTCCATCTGCCGCCCACCATCACATCAAAAGTTTCTCCGCAGTGCAGGCCGCCGTAATAGTCCGCAAGGTCAAAGCGGATGTCGTAGCGGTCTGTCTGCTCGTCAAAAATCAAAGCACCCTGTTTCATAGGGTCGGCCTCCTTTCTCGTCGTCACAAGCTCCATATCGCTTGTTTCCACGCAAGCGTGAAAAGCTCGCTCATTTCGCTGTTCCTCCTCTCCCCACAAAATCACCGATTTTGCGGGGTTCCCCAACTGCCTGTGTTCATGTCGTGGGCCACCAGCGCCGTGTAATAGCCGTTGATGGTGCTTGGGGCGTTGAACAGAACCGCCAGCAGGTATTTTTTGATGTTCCGTATTTCCGTGGTGTTTTTGCTGATACAGTCAAAGACAAACTCAATGTGAGAACTGTTCAGCTTCATCAGCTTGGATTTCACCAGCTCGGCGGGGTAATCGTCCCCGGCAATGCGGATGGTCTTTCGGGCGCTGCATACGGTTTCCACCAGCAAGTCCACGATCTCGTCCAGCATATCCCGGTCAATCCCCTTGGCGTACTGGCAAAGGTGTTCATACTCGATGTTGTCCTTGATGATCTCCCGATAAATCTCTACGGCGCTCTGTGATTTCGCTCCCGTTCCTTTCCGTTCCGGCGGCGCAGCCGCTTCTTCCCCCAAAGGAGAGGGAGGGGAAAGGATAGGAATGGAATCGGTATTTGATCCATCCGTAATTGATTTCTCTTTACTTGATCTATCTTTATTTAATTGCGTTGGTTTTTCCTGCGTAGGCTTTTCCTGCGTTGGATTATCCAATGTTGGATTTTCCAATGTAGGTAAATCCGACACAGGCTGGGGCTGTTCGTAAATGATGTAATCCGCTCCGCGCAGGCGGCCTTGGCTGTCACGCTCACGGGAACGCACGATATAGCCCGCCTGTTCCAGCTCCCGGACAGCCGCCCGGATCGCGTCGATCTGTTCCCGGTTGATAAGGGACAAGCCTTTCAGCGTAAAGTCCCAATCCTCCGGCAAGGACAGCATTTGCGACAGCAGGCCCTTGGCTTTCAGGGACAAGTCCTTGTTCCGCAGGTGGTGGTTAGACATCACCGTGTAGCCCCGGTTTTTCTCCACTCGAAAAACTGCCATCTCGTCGTCCACTCCTTTCACTTGAAATTTCACCGCGCCGTCAAGGGCGGTGCGCTTGCCCGGCTGGTAGGGACATTCCTCATACACACAAAACTGGTACTTCCAGTGCGGGCGGTAGAAACGGCAGGTGCCGCAGTCCTCCGGCGCTCCGGCCTCGCCGCTGTCAAAATGATCTGCGCCCGGCCTCGTCTGCATGAGCTGTTCAAAGGCCCGGTCGCTGCCGGAAGTAAAGTACATAGGCGGTCGCCTCCTTTCTGGTTTTGGGCGCAAAAAAAGCGGCGTCCTGATCTCCCCAAAGGGGAAAAGAGAACGCCGCTGTCTGCGGTGTCGTATTCAATTTTCGATGTGTCACTATTTGGGCGGTGGGCTTCACGGGAGGAAGAAGCGTGTCAAAGCTCAATCCGAAAGTAGTAAATCGGTAGTAAATTCAGTTCTTATATCCCGTGAAATGCCCGTATTTCCGGGCTTTTTGGAGATAATCAGAATTGTTACACCAAAAATAAGTTGCTTTAAGTTTTGCAGAACTCTTTTTCATTGTCCACTTGACTGAATGCGCCTCATTTTCCGGACTAAGGCCGATTTTTTCGCCATTTCATCTAATAATAGATACTACAAAGATTCAAAATATCTTGAAGCAATTCATACTCTCTCATTGCTTTTTCACTCATTTGATAATTTTCAAATACAGCTTGTAAGCACATTTCATCAGGCTGCTGTGTTTCCGGCAAGGCCTTCATCAAGAAATCTGGCGTAATTTTTAAGGAGTCAAGAATTTTATACAAGTGTTCATCAAATACACTCTTGTTATCTATCTCACCATTCAAAAGTTCCTCTAATATGGGACGAGATATTTTTGCCTTTTTGCAGATGTTCACTTTTGTGACCCTTTTACTCCGAATACAGGCTTTCAATTTTTCACCAACTAATTTTCTCGTTTCAAAAAGGGCATCCTGACACACTACCTCTTTATTTATAAAGATACTTGATGTAGGCATTTTACCTCCCTGTTCGTTTACTCTTTGAACCAGTTCATCTGCCGAATCCATGATTGCCTGTTTTACCTTTTTCTTCTGTCCCTGCGAAAGCGTTGTTCGATAGTTATATCAATCTCTTCCGAAAATTGCTTAATGACTTTGTGGCATTTGCTAAGCGATGTACCGCCCTTGAAAACGATATACGGAATCTTCTCTGACAAAGGCTTCAAGAGCATCGTCACACAGTACCGTCCCCAACGTTCATGGCAAATGTTTCCAGTGCTCAGTTCAAACCACTCATTTTCCGAGAGATCGTATTCAATTTCGTATAGTATTCTGGAGCAATACTGTAAAATACTTTCCATAAGACCACACCACTGGCCGATTTCGTTCAATTTTAAATTGTTGACTCATGAGTTAGTATCTTACGAGTAAAATAACAGCAATACAAAGTCAAGCAGCGAATCACATACTCATGCCAAGCGATTTGCCAAATCGCCGGGGACGGGTAATCAGGGTCACTTTTGTTCCCGTTGCACCGAGGAGTTCTCCAATCAACCCCGATTTATCAATATAATAATAACCATTTCTGCGGATTTCAGCAAAATCAGAAACCCCCACTGGGATACTTAAATTTCTCATCTCTGCCGCTCCTTTCGCATAGCGTTACACAGACTTTTCATTGTCTTTATGATACCATGAAATCAACACCGATACAAGAAAAATCTCCCTTACGGTGCAATAGTTCCGCTCTCAGTTTGGCCTTGCAACACATCCTCAAAGGTAAAGTAAATCGCAACCCGCTCATCGTTGAAAACCTCGATCTGCTCAATAAAGGTTTCCACCACTGTTTGGGACAGCTGCATTACATCACCCGCATCGTGGACGGCATCAACGACCTCCTGCAATTGGCCTGCTTCTTTCTGCATAGGCTGGAACAGCTGTTCTTTCTCTGCTCGCAGGCATTGGATCTGCTGCATCAAATTTTCTTCCTGTTCTCGGTAAGCATCCCGCCTGTGGACAAACTCCGCCTTGCTCATCTCGCCGTCCGCATACTGCTCATAGAGGTTTATCCGCCGCTTTACGATTTCATTCTTTTCTGTGCTCAGCTTCTCTCCCTGCCGTTCCAGTACGGAAAAGCGTGCCATTGCCTTGCGCCCATTTTCCTGCAATTCGTGCAAAGCCTGCTCGGCCAGCCCGATTTGCACCTCCAGCGCCTTTCGTACCATATGTTGGCTGCTCTTTTCGTTCTTCTTGATTCGTTTTTCCATAGGCCAGATAATAAAAGTACTCTTATGCGGGCATTCGAAAGGAAGATTTACTTATGCCCGTCAATTATGTTGCTTTTGGAAAACATATTGGTTATTTCAGAATGCCGTGTGGTAATATCACCCAGGAAGCCTTAGCCTCTAAAATCAATCGCAGTCGTGAATTTCTGGCCAAAATTGAAAAAGGCACAGAACACCCCAGCGTTGCCACTCTGGTCGATATTGCCGACGCCCTCTGCATTTCCGTTCGGGAAGGAAACCACCCCGAGGGAAATGAAAGACCAGATCATCAAGCTGCTGGACGACTGGAAGGGCCAGCAGAAGGAAGTTACCAAGCCGGAAAAGAAGTCTCCCGAGGCGGAGAAGTAAAGCCCACTTCGGGACAAGTTGGCCCGAGGGTGTATGCGGGGCTCTGCCCCGCATCCCAAAGCTCAAAGGATATTTAATATTCCCCGTCGCCAGGTTTTCAGGTAGCATATCCGGGAAAATCAGTCAAGGGCCACAGCCGCCGCAGGCGGTGCCAAAGGCACCCTTGACGGATTTCTCCCGGCTATGCTTTCAGGGGGCAAGCGACGGGGATATATATTCCTTTGAGCCGTCCCCCTTCCCACGGGAAGGGGCGGAGGGGTTGGGCTTATCCAGCGCAACTCTATTAAAATATGTAGAAACGGAGGGACAAAACCTTGAAACGACCTTTAGCATACATTACCGCCGCATGGTGCGGCGAACCTGACACGGATATGGAGCTGGCCGCCCGCTATTGCCGTATGGCATACGAAGCGGGCTTTTCTCCTATCTGCCCCATTCTCTACCTGCCGCTGTTCATCAACGACGCTATCCCGGAGGAACACAAGAACGGGATTGATATGCGCCGGGATATGCTGCGCCGCTCTCATGTGCTTGTGGTCTGCGGCGGCGAGGTGGACGAGGATGTGAAGAATGATATTGCTGTTGCCAAGCGGCTCAATATCACAGCCACCACCCTTGACGGTATCCTGACCGTCAACCAGCAGGGCCGCCATGATGTTTGAAGCCTATAGAACTTCTACTCCGCACCAAGTCGCAAATTGTCCGTTCCAAATCGTACATAGGAATCTCATTTCCCTGATTACTTTTTACCGTGCGCTTGCCAACATCAAGAAGTTCTTTTTTTACTGTATAAACCTTATAGCCATCCTCTTTCAAGCGGTGAACATTATATCCACTATAAATCGTGAGTGTATGAACAAGCGGTTCCCGATCTGTCAGCCCATAATAATAGAACGCTTCATCATGAGGAAACACTCCCATCGGGCAGCGGCGGTGCAGCATTTCTAATTCGTCAATCCAAGTATCTTTTGCTGCGTATGAACATGAAGCACTTGGAGACGGCTCTGAACGACGCCTCCGTTGCCGGCTGACTTCATTCAGCCGGAGCCTGCAAACAATTTTGCGCATAAATCTTGACGGCACCTATTTCCGATTTGATGAACCGCAGGCCGTTTGATAATATATACTTATAAAAATAAAATTGCCCACGATAAGCAGGTGGTGTGCCTGTTTATCGTGGGCTTTACTGTTATTTCAGTTTTGCGAGGATTTCATCGGCACTCATGCCTTCGGCAAGCAGCTTTTTCAGAACGGATTCCGCTTCTGCCTTTTTCACTTCTTCTGCAGCTTTGGCATCCGCCTTTTCCTTTTTCGCTTCCAGCTTGACAATTTCCTTGTCAATGGCTTTCAGCGACGCTTTCTTCTCCTTCAGGTCAGCTTTCAAAGAATCAATATTGGCGGTGATAGATGCAATCTCGGCAGAGAGTGTTTCCTTTGCGGACTGCTTTTCTGCAATTTGTGTTGCAAAATCAGCGGTCACGGTTTTTGGCTTATTCTTGCTACCTTTTGTTCTGGGCATAATAAAACCTCCACTATTTTCAGTGTAACAATGAAAGTATATCGCATCTTACTTTTCATATCAATTTTAAAAATTAAAGTGAGCGCTCTTTTGCTCCCGTGCTATATGTTCCATATCCGGATAAATCGTGCTTTCGTGAAATCCCAGTGCATCAAGCTGATTTAAAAGGATTTTGCAAAAATCTTTTGGAATACGAATCTTGTAAA
>OJPM01001268.1_pt1 | contig 13277 bp, 8 predicted proteins | sample 1598471 | NCBI WGS metagenome assembly OJPM01 (sample SAMN03922484, study PRJEB24848) | human gut metagenome | isolation source: stool sample | host: Homo sapiens | place: Germany | collected 2011-05 | reverse complement strand
GATGAAGAGGATGATTTTGGTATTCTTCTGGCTACTGCCCATACAGATACAATCGGAGCAATAACAATTAAAAAAATGTGATAATGGGAACTGATATTCATATTTGTCCCTCACTTTTACGGGAGACTGGTGGAGAAAGCGGATATTCACCCAAAGCCTTGAAGCAGCTTTCTGATGGGAAAAATATATCTTGTGAATTACCTTACAGGCATTTTGACGATAATGTCGGTATTGATCTCTTCAATAACAATAGCAAACGCATATCCGTTTCTGGAGTCCAGATTAAGTATTCTTTAGTTGCCGATGACGGGATATTGCGATTGACCAAAGAGGGAGAACAGGGCGAATTCATATTAAAGCCTGTTCCCAATAATCTCCGTAACAAGGAGTTTTGTCCTGCCAACGAACATTTGACAATGCAGATAGCTGCGCAAGTATATGGGATTCCGACAGCTCCTAATGGATTATGCTTTTTTCAGGACGGAACCCCTGCTTATTTTGTACGACGTTTTGATTTGTCGGAGAAAGGAAAGTTACAAAAGGAGGATTTTGCTTCTTTAGCCGGGCTTACCAGGAAAAATGGAGGTTCCGATTATAAATATGACAATCTGGCCTATGAAGAGTTTGCAGGAATTATAGATAAATACAGCTCTGTCCCCCAAGTGGATAAATTGCGTTTTTTTGAACTTATCTTGTTCAACTTTGTCTATTCTAACGGCGATGCCCATTTAAAGAACTTTTCTTTATTGGAAGAGAAGAAAGGAAGATTCCGCCTATCTCCTGCTTACGATTTATTGAATACTCATCTCCATATAAACGATGGTATCTTTGCCATGAGCAAAGGTTTGTTTGTTAATCCTGAACCGGATTATTTCGGTGGTGCATCAGCGGTTACTGGGAAGACTTTTTATCACTTTGGCTTAAAAATAGGTCTACCCGAGCGTTTGGTAAACTCTTGTCTCGAAAAATATAGTAAGATATATGAATTGACTGATCAACTGATTGAACATTCTTTTCTCTCTAAAGAATTGAAAAAGCAATATAGACTTATGTATAAGTCAAGAGTCGGGAGCTATCTTAGTGTTATTGAGTAATAATGTGCACATTATTACTCTTTTTTTATATTAAGATGAACAAGATCCCCAAAAAGATTTGTCTAACATAAGAATCTGTTCTTTTTGTCATTCTTCTTTTCTGTTCCGATAATTGGCCGGTGATGTTCCCAAATGCGCTTTTACGTATTTCCCGAAAAAGGACTGATTGGGGAAGTTGAACTCTTCCGCAATTTCCTTGATAGACTTTTCCGAACGTTTTAATCGGTATTTGATATGCTCCACGGTAGTTTCGTTAATCAAATCCAACGGAGTCCTGCCACATGCCTGCTTGATGACTTTCGAGAAATGCTTCGGAGTATAACAAAGCTCGTTGGCAAAATAACTCACCGAACGGTGCATACCCTTGTCCTTCGATAATAGTTCCATGAACTTCCGCAAAATGTAATTCACCTGTTTGATGCCTTCTTTCGAACCTTCCATGTTGCCGGAAGCTTCGATTTCCTTATGAAGCTGCCCCATCATTTCGCAAAAGATAGCGGAGAAGAGATGTTGTATCACTTCTTTGTGGTAGCGATGAGGTTCATCGTTTATCTTGGCTATAATTAAATCCCGATAGAATCCGAAGACTGTTTGATCCTCCCCGTTGTCAACCGACTTCACCGGATTGTTGTGGATATGAATGGCAGTATTCCACGTTTCCTTTTCCATTTTAATAATACGTTGCAGGAAACGGGTAGAGAATCCGGCAAGCCTGACTTTATATTTAGGACTAAGCATCGTATGGCTGATAATCGTGTTGGGCAGACCGAGCAGCAGCTCGCCCGCCTGCAACTTGTAGGTCCGGTAGTTGACGTCCAGCTGGATACACCCTTCTATACAAACCGCGATGAGAAAACAATTCAGTTTGATTGTATCATTACTATAAGGAGTCCCCTCCAGACTGTTGACTATCGCAAAGTCATCATCGATATAATCAAGGACGTGCTGACTGTCCTTAAAATCCTCTATATCCACCGTAATAATGTTCTCTTTTTCCATGTTCTTTCCTTTTTTACTTTTTGCAAAGTTGGCGAATAATCGGGAAAACAGAATGTCCCATACTTCTTCAGATTTGTTTGATATGTCGTTTATTGCCAAATAGTTAGCTATAATAAACGTAAATGGCGAAAATAGGACATTTATGGAGGGAAATTGGTCACTCTTGCCTTGTTCTTTTCTCCTACTTTTGTCCAGGATTTAACAAAAGACCAAAAGAGAAAGTATGATTACAGTAAGCAAAAAATGGATACGGCTGATAGGGATTGTCGGTTGTACAGTGTGGATGGCATCTTGCAAGCAAGCATCGGATGCGGGAGTGAAATCTTCTTCTTATGCAGTAATGCAGATAGAAGCGGTGGATAAGGAATTTTCTTCTTCCTATTCGGCGAGCATACGTGGGCGGCAGGATATTGATATCTATCCGCAGGTGTCGGGAACGATTGAGAAACTCTGTGTGACCGAAGGACAGAAAGTGCGCCGCGGGCAATCGCTTTTCATTATCGACCAAGTGCCTTACAAGGCCGCACTGAAAACCGCCACTGCCAATGTGGAAGCAGCACGTGCCGCACTGGGTACTGCCGAACTGACCTACAAGAGCAACAAAGAACTGTATGCACAGAAAGTAGTTTCGGAATTCAGCCTGAAAACGGCCGAGAATTCTTATCTCACCGCCAAAGCTCAACTGTCGCAGGCCGAAGCACAAGAGATCAGTGCCCGCAACAATCTCTCTTATACCGAGGTGAAAAGTCCCAGTGACGGAGTCGTAGGTGCGTTGCCTTATCGTGCAGGCGCATTGGTAAGTGCCAATATGCCCTATCCGCTTACTACGGTCAGCGACAACTCGGATATGTATGTCTATTTCTCCATGACCGAGAATCAGTTGCTTGCCCTCACCCGCCAGTATGGCGACATGGACGAAGCCTTGAAGAACATGCCGGAAGTGGAATTACGCCTGAATGATAATTCGGTTTATAATAAGAAAGGTGTCATCGAATCCATCAGCGGCGTCATCGACCGGCAAACGGGTACTGTGGTGGCGCGCGTGGTGTTTCCCAACGAATCGCGGTTGCTTCATAGCGGAGCATCGGGCACGGTGGTAGTGCCGAGCATTTATAAAGACTGTATTGCTATTCCGCAGACGGCCACCGTGCGGATGCAGGATAAGACGATTGTATATAAGGTAGTGGACGGAAAGGCTGTCTCCACCCTGATAACAGTGGCCGCAAACAATGACGGACGCGAATATGTGGTGCTGGACGGACTGAAAGCAGGTGATGAAATTGTATCGGAAGGCGCCGGACTGGTGCGCGAAGGCATGCAAGTTAAATAAGAAGGAGACTGATTATGAAAGGAAATATATTTATAAAACGGCCGGTGATGGCTATCTCCATCTCCGTACTGATTCTGGCTATAGGGCTTATTTCGCTCTTCACGCTGCCGGTGGAGCAATATCCTGACATTGCGCCTCCAACGGTATACGTAACTGCCAGTTATACAGGCGCCGATGCCGAGGCAGTGATGAACAGTGTCATCATGCCACTGGAGGAGAGTATCAACGGTGTGGAAGACATGATATACATCAGTTCCAGTGCTTCCAATGCAGGTTTGGCCATTATACAGGTTTATTTCAAGCAGGGCACGGACCCCGATATGGCGGCAGTCAACGTGCAGAACCGTGTGGCGAAAGCATAGGGATTGCTTCCGGCTGAAGTAACGAAAGTCGGCGTGAGCACGATGAAGCGGCAGACCAGCTTCTTGCAGATTGGTGCTTTGGTCTGCACGGACGGTCGATACGATCAGACGTTCCTAGCCAATTACCTGGACATCAATGTCATTCCCCAGATTAAACGTATCGAGGGAGTGGGAGACGTGATGGAGCTGGGCGATACATACAGTATGCGTATCTGGCTGAAACCGGAACGGATGGCGCAATACGGACTGGTTCCGTCGGACATTACCGCCATATTGGGTGAGCAGAACATCGAAGCTCCTACCGGTTCACTGGGCGAGAGTTCGAAGAATGTTTTCCAGTTTACAATGAAATATCGCGGACGCCTCAAAAGCGTGGAAGAATTCCGGAACACGGTTGTCCGTTCGCGGGAAGACGGTTCCATACTTCGCCTGCAAGATGTGGCAGAGGTGGAGTTGGGTACGATGACGTATAGTTTCCGCAGTGAAATGGACAGTCAGCCGGCCGTTCTTTATATGATATTCCAGACAGCTGGTTCCAATGCTACCGCTGTCAACAAAGAAATCACTGCGCAGATAGAGCGGATGGAGAAGAATCTGCCGGCAGGAACGGAGTTCGTCACGATGATGAGTTCCAATGACTTCCTTTTCGCTTCCATACATAATGTGGTGGAGACGCTGATTATTGCCATCATTCTGGTCATCCTCGTGGTCTATTTCTTCTTGCAGGATCTGAAGAGTACGCTGATTCCCTCCATCTCTATCATTGTGTCGTTGGTGGGTACGTTTGCCTGTCTGGTGGCTGCGGGTTTCAGCCTGAACATCCTGACACTGTTTGCATTGGTGCTTGCCATCGGTACGGTGGTGGATGATGCCATTGTGGTGGTGGAGGCCGTGCAATCCAAGTTCGATGCCGGATATAAGTCTGCCTATCTTGCCACGAAAGACGCAATGGGCGACGTGACGATGGCTATTGTCTCCTGTACCTGTGTATTTATGGCTGTATTTATTCCTGTAACCTTCATGGGAGGTACTTCGGGCGTGTTCTATACACAATTCGGTATCACGATGGCAACTGCCGTAGGTATTTCGATGATTTCGGCTTTGACGCTCTGTCCCGCTTTGTGCGCCATCATGATGCGTCCGTCGGACGGAACCAAGAGCGCCAAGAGCATCAACGGACGGGTACGTGCAGCTTACAATGCTTCGTTCAATGCCGTATTGGGTAAATATAAGAGAGGTGTGATGTTCTTCATCCGCCATCGCTGGATGGTGTGGACTTCACTGGCTTTTGCCGTTGCCTTGCTGGTTTACCTGATGAGTACCACTAAAACGGGACTTGTGCCGCAGGAAGACCAAGGTGTCATTATGGTGAATGTCAGCATTTCACCGGGAAGTACGCTCGAAGAAACCACGAAAGTGATGGACCGCTTGGAAAATATCCTGAAAGATACGCCCGAAATAGAACACTACGCCCGCGTAGCAGGATACGGACTGATATCCGGTCAGGGAACTTCGTACGGTACGATGATTATCCGCCTGAAAGACTGGAGCGAACGAAAGGGCAAGGAGCATAGCTCGGATGCTGTGGTGTCACGCCTCAACGGACAATTCCAGGCGATAAAGGAAGCGCAGGTATTCAGCTTCCAGCCTGCCATGATTCCGGGTTACGGTATGGGTAACTCCCTCGAACTGAACCTTCAGGACATGACGGGTGGAGAATTGGCTACGTTCTATGAAGCGGCTATACAGTTCCTTGGTGCTCTGAACGAGCGTCCGGAGGTAGCGATGGCTTATACATCGTATGCTATCAACTTCCCGCAGATATCGGTGGAAGTGGATGCTGCCAAATGTAAGCGTGCAGGAATTTCGCCGAGTGCGGTGCTCGATGCGGTGGGCAGTTATTGTGGTGGCGCGTATATCTCCAACTATAACCAGTATGGTAAAGTATATCGTGTGATGATGCAGGCTTCGCCTGAATACCGCCTCGACGAGCAGGCATTGAATAATATGTTTGTACGCAATGGTACGCAGATGGCTCCGGTGAGCCAGTTCGTGACGCTGAAACAAGTGCTGGGACCGGAAACGGCCAACCGTTTCAATCTTTACAGCACCATCACCGCCAATGTGAATCCTGCCGACGGTTACTCCTCCGGCGAGGTGCAGAAAGTGATTGAAGAAGTGGCTGCGCAATCTTTGCCGGCAGGCTACGGATATGAATATGGTGGTATGGCACGCGAAGAAGCAAGTAGCGGTGGTGCGCAGACGGTTTTCATTTACGCCATCTGTATCTTCCTTATCTATCTGATTCTGGCCTGTCTTTACGAAAGTTTCCTCATACCGTTTGCCGTTATCTTCTCCGTGCCGTTCGGGCTGATGGGGTCGTTCCTTTTCGCCAAAATACTCGGGTTGGAGAATAATATCTATCTGCAGACGGGTGTGATTATGTTGATCGGTTTGCTGGCTAAGACGGCCATTCTGATTACGGAGTACGCCATAGAACGTCGCCGCAAGGGAATGGGTATCGTGGAGTCTGCCTACTCTGCCGCACAAGTCCGCTTGCGTCCTATCCTGATGACGGTGTTGACGATGATCTTCGGTATGCTTCCGCTGATGTTCTCCTCCGGTGCGGGTGCCAATGGCAACAGTTCGCTGGGTACGGGTGTTGTGGGCGGTATGGCTGTCGGGACACTGGCATTGCTCTTTGTCGTTCCGGTTTTCTACATCATCTTTGAGTTTTTGCAGGAGAAAATCCGCAAACCGATGGAAGAGGAACCAGATGTGCAGGTGCTTTTAGAGAAAGAAAAGAGTGAAGTTGAACGCGAACGTAAATAAATGAAAGAAAGAATGAAGAAGAATATCATCACATTAGTTGCCATCAGTCTGTCGTTGAGCGGTTGTGGCATCTATACCAAATACGAACCCGCCACTGTCGTTCCCGACGATCTTTACGGCGGGGAAGTGGTGACCGAAGACACTGCCGGTCTGGGTAATATGGACTGGCGGGAACTCTTCACCGACCCTTATTTGCAGTCTCTCATTGAAGTGGGATTGCAGACCAATACCGACTATCAGTCTGCCCAGCTCCGTGTGGAAGAAGCACAGGCCGTACTGATGTCCGCCAAACTTGCTTTTCTACCCGCTTTTGCGCTTGCTCCGCAGGGAACAGTGAGCAGTTTCGATACGCACAAGGCTACGCAGACTTATTCGTTGCCCGTTACTGCCAGTTGGGAGTTGGACGTTTTCGGGCGTATGCGCAACTCCAAGAAACAGGCGAAAGCGCTTTATGCTCAAAGCGAGGATTACCGTCAGGCAGTCCGTACGCAGTTGATAGCAGGTATCGCCAATACCTATTATACCCTGTTGATGCTGGACGAACAACTCGACATCTCCCGCCAGACGGAAGAGGCATGGAAAGAAACCGTTGCGTCTACCCGTGCATTAATGAATGCGGGACTGGCAAACGAATCGGCTGTGTCGCAGATGGAGGCGGCCTATTATCAGGTGCAGGGCTCGGTCCTCGATTTGCAGCAGCAGATCAGTCAGGTGGAGAACAGTCTTGCCTTATTATTGGCGGAGACGCCACGCAACTATGAGCGTGGTGTATTGGCAAAGCAACAGTTTCCTGCCGACTTCTCGATAGGAATTCCTGTACGGATGCTTTCTTCCCGTCCGGATGTCCGTTCGGCAGAGCGGACGTTGGAAGCGGCGTTCTATGGCACCAATGCGGCACGTTCGGCTTTCTATCCTTCCATCACTTTGAGCGGGAGTGCCGGATGGACAAACTCCGCCGGGGCGATGATTATCAATCCGGGCAAGTTTCTCGCGTCGGCGGTAGGTTCGCTTACGCAGCCGCTCTTTAACAGAGGACAGGTGGTGGCACAATACCGCATTGCCCGTGCGCAACAGGAAGAAGCGGCGCTCGGTTTTCAGCAAACGTTGCTCAATGCCGGTAGTGAGGTGAATGATGCGTTGATTGCCTATCAAACCTGTCAGGGAAAAAGAATCTTGCTGGATAAACAGATCACTTCCCTGCAAACGGCTCTGCGAAGCACTACTCTGTTGATGGAGCATGGTAATACAACCTATCTGGAAGTGCTTACCTCCCGGCAGTCGTTGCTTAGTGCGCAACTCTCGCAGACGGCCAATCATTTTACTGAAATACAAAGTTTAATTAACCTATACCGTGCTTTAGGAGGAGGTCAGGAATAAACTGTATCATACTCTCTGTTTTCTAATTTAATGAAAGAAGGGCTGCCGGAGAAGTGATTCTGTGGCAGCCCGTTTGTTAATCGGTCAATATCGGTCAATATGCGGCGAATTGGCTTGCAGCCGGAAACTTCAGCCAGCATAAAGAATAATGATGGTATTATTTATCAGCCAGACCTTTCTTTTTCCTTTCTTTATATTGACTGGGTGTTTCCCCGGTATATTGCTTGAAAGCCGTACTGAAATAACTCGGAGTGGTAAACCCGGTTTTCTCTGCAATTTCAGAGAAGGGCATATCCGTGCCGGATATCAATGTAATAGCTTTTTCTATACGGAGCTTACTGATATACTCGTTCGCTCCCATGCCTGTAAGTGCTTTCAGTTTGTTATAAAGCGAAGAACGGCCCAATCCTACTTCCTGGCAGATAAACTGGATGCCCAGGTTGGAATTTTCTATATTTTCCTGGATGATACTATTCAGTTTAATCAGGAATGTTTCGTCTGTCAGGCTGATGGTGCTTTCTTCCGGAGTGGGGATTAATCCTGCATTCAGATACCTTTTCTTGGTATATTCCCGGTTTTTCAACCGGTTGCGGATAAGTTCCATTAGCATTTCCACTTCGAAAGGTTTGCTTAAATAGCCGTCCGCTCCATTCTTATAACCGCTTATTTGGCTTTGCCTGTCATCTCTGGCAGTTAGCAGAATGACTGGGATGTGACTGATATTGATATCCTCTTTAATCGTTTTACAAAGTTTATACCCGTTCATCCGAGGCATCATCACGTCACTGACTATAATATCAGGGACATGGCTTCTGACCAGTTGAAGGGCTTCCACCCCGTCTCCGGCGATAATTATCCGTTTGAAGTATCCTTCGAACGTTCTTTTCAGAAAGTCTGTCATATCCGGATTGTCATCCACTACGAGAATAGTGTATGGAGTGGTGTCGAATACCTCTTTCGCGGACGGCTGCCCGCTGTTATCATCCATCATCAACTCGTTCAGATAAGCTTTTGGCTCGCAGATGATTTCTTCCGGTTCCTGCCTCAACGGCAACTCAAAGAAAAAGCTGGCTCCGGTTTCTTCATTATCCTGTGCGCCGATAGAGCCGCCGTGCAGTTCCACCAGAATCTTGGAGTAAGACAAGCCGATTCCTGTTCCGCTCTGTTCTCCCGTTCCTTGGTAGAAGCGGGTAAAGAGCTTGTGCGTATCCACTTGCTTTAGTCCGCATCCCTGGTCGATGACGGAGATACGCACCCGGTTTTCTTCGGGCAGCAGTTCCGAAGCAATCGTTATTTCCGTGTCCTGCGGACTGTGTTTCAAAGCATTGATAAGCAGGTTACTTAGGATAATCTCGCATTTGTCCTTATCGAAACTGACTTTCTCTATCCGTGGGTCGAGCTGATAGCGGATATGCACATTCTTTGCTTCCCCCTCACTGATAAAATCCTGCGAAACGTGTTCAATCCATTGATTGAGCGGATGAGGCTGAATTTGCAGTTTACTCTCCCCTACTTCCATTTTCCGCACGTCGAGCACCATATTAATCAAGTTCTTCATCCGTTGTGCCTGCCGGTAGATGGCTTTTAACGGCAGATATTGGCTGTCTCCGGAAGAGAGCGACTTCAAAATCTGATTGAGTGGCGCATGAATCAGCGTCAGCGGAGTCCGTAGTTCGTGGCTGATATTGATAAGAAAACGTACCTTTTCCTCGTACATCTGTTTCTCATGCTCTTTCATCGCCCATTTCAGTTTTTCCTGATTACGTTTCAATGTTCTGCGGAAAGTTTCGATGATTATGGTGGCAATGAGAATGGTGCAACCGAGAATGAACCACCACGTGCGATACCATGGCGGAAGTACGGTTAGTTCTAGTATTTTCTGGTTGGGAATCCAGCTGCCGTCTTTCGCTGTGCATGAAGCCATAATCTTGTAATTGCCCGGTGGTAACGACCGGATTACCAATTCCGGCTGGTACGATTCGATATACTGGTCGTTCAGCCCCTCTATCCGATAGCGGTAGACTTTCTTACGGAAGATATCCTCTTCTTTCGACATGATTCGGATGGTGATATTGCTGTCCCATGGGACAGAGATTGCTGCCGGATGACTATATAGTTTGTTCTGTGCAGGCTCACCATTGATGATAATATCCAACAGTTGCAGTTCCGGCATTTCCGATGTATTCAGCAGCAGCTGGCCGTCAATGCGCAGCATACCCTTTACACCGCCGATATAGACATCCCCCTCATTGTTTACCAACCGGGCGTTGGGCAGATATTCGTTTTGGATAGCTCCGTTCGACTCTCCGAAGAGAACGAACTTCTGTTCCTGTATAAGCCAGGCGAAAAGCAGATTATCCGCACCTATCCATACTTTGCCCCTCTGGTCGCATTGCACCATGTTGACTTCGGTAAACAGGTTGGTAAGGATGTGCGTCTGCTTTTGGGAAACGGGGTTGTAGTGGATAAGGCCGAAATTGCTTCCTATCCAGAAATCGCCGTGCTCGTCGTGTGACGCCGAACTGATTACGGTATCCTGATAACATTCGAAGGTTGTTTGCAGCAAGGAATCCCCATCGTGCAGTTCGTAGATATGTTTGAAATCGTTGATGTAAGTCCGGTTGTTCTCGTGCTTGAAGGGGACGAGCGTGCCGACAATACTTTTCCCTTCTTCTCCGGTGACCTTGTCGAATTTCTTTTCTTTCAGGTGATACTGGTAGACATGGTCGCCCAGTAATAACACGGTGTTGGGGGTGTTCTGATATAAGTTGACCGATTTACCCCGGTTGCAAAGTTGTGTCGTAGTTTCTTTGTCGACAATGGTAAAAGGCTGTTTCTCCCCGGTTGCGGGGTTGAATATGAATACTCCTTTGGAGAAAAGGGAAATCAGTAGTTTTCCGGGAGTGAATCCGCTGATAAACGCTATTTTATCGTTCCAGGTAGAAAGATAATGGGTGAATTTCTCGGTACGCGGGTTAAAGAGGTTGATACCGCCGCCGTCCGTACCAATCCAGATACTGTCGGTCGATTGGCGGTAAAGGCTTCGCACGGTGCTGTTGCTTAGTCCGCGGTCGTTGCCGGGGACTACGTCGGTGTAGGTTTTCATGAACACTTCCCGGATGCTGATCAATCCGTTGCAGGTGCTTCCTGCCCATATATTGTTATTGTGGTCGTTGTGCAGGCAGAGAATGGAGTTGGCGGGGAGAGAGTAGTTTTCACGTCCCGGGATATATTCCAGTTGGGAGATTTCCCCGGTTTCGGGGGTGAGGATATTGATTCCGCCGCCATCCGTTCCTATCCACAGTTGCCCTTCCCTTTCAGCGAGGCTTAGGACGATGTCGTTGCTGAGGGCGGAGTTGCGGGTGGAGTACGAAGCCAGTAGTTTGCCGTCGTATGAATAGCAACGAAGTCCGCCGCTGTAAGGGGCAATCCATATTCTTTTCCGGCTGTCGGTCATCATGGTGGTAATTTCCGGCCCGCAGTCGAAAGGGGGGCGTCTGTGCTCTCCGGTATGCAGGTCTACGAGGTATATGCCTGTCCAACGACTGCAACAAAGCAACGTCTTTGAATCCCACATACTGAGAGCGTTGATTTTAAAAGAGTTGGCGTTGAAATATTGCAGAAGCCGGAGAGAAGAATCGTTATAACTATATTTGTAAATCCTGTCCTTGCCGCCAAAGAGGATTCCGTCCGGGACAAGGCAGAAGGAATAGGCGGTGATATTCTTCCCGTCCTCGTCCGTGGGGAACGTGAAGTCGTTGCTCTGCTGTTGGTAACGGGCAATACCTTTTTCAGTCAGTACCCAGATGTTGTGTTGCTTGTCTTCGGCAATCTGATAAATCAGGTTGTGGAGAAGCGAGTTCGGGTCGTTTGCCTGGTGTTTGTATCTTTTCAGTTCGTGCCCGTCGAACTTTCCCAGTCCCGATTTGGTACCTATCCATACGAAACCCTGCTCATCCCGGAAAATACAGCGCACGTTGGAAGGCAGCCCTTCTTTCAGAGAGATTTGTTTAAAGTAATAGTGTTCTGCCCGGAGAGGGAGAACACCGACTAACTGTATGATAAAGAAAAGGCTTGACAGAACAGCGTATTTGGTTTTCATGTAAAGCAGGTTTGTTTATGAGGACAGATGCCTTCTTTATAATACGGCTAACTTGTCCCCTTTTAAGGTGATTTCGTATTTTTTCCCTTTTACGGTCTTGAACTTGAGCGTCTTGTCTCCGTATCTTACGTTACAGGGGATTCCGGATTTGGAATGGATGATAGCTTTCTCCAGTTGTCCCTCTTTCCAGGAGATGGAAACCTCAAAATTTCCTTTGGCGCAGATTCCGCTTATTGAGCCGTTTGCCCATGCATCCGGCAAAGCGGGAAGAAGTTGGATGAATCCCATGTGGCTTTGCAATAACATCTCGGTTATTCCTGCCGTACCGCCGAAGTTTCCGTCTATCTGGAAAGGCGCATGGGTATCCCAGAGGTTGTCCAGTGTACCGTTTTTCAATAAGTTGCCGTATAGTTTATACGCATGGTTTCCGTCTTGCAGTCGTGCCCATTGGTTGAGCTTCCAACCCATGCTCCAACCGGTAGCGCCGTCTCCGCGATGTTCCAGTACCACTCTGGCTGCCTGTGCAAGTTCGGGGGTAGTCACGGGAGAGATGGTATGCCCCGGATGCAATCCGAACAGGTGGTTGACGTGGCGGTGTTCATCTTTCGGGTCGTCTATGTCGGTAGACCATTCCAACAACTGACCGTAGCGTCCTATACGGTACGGAACCAGTTTGGTCAGTACGTTTTCCCATTGTTTGCGTTCTTTGGCGTCCGTTCCGAGCACCTTGCTTGCCTGGATGGCGTCCAGTAATATTTCACGTACTACGGCATGCGCGAAAGTGACTCCCTCGTCCACCGGGCCGTGTTCGGGAGAAGTGGAAGGAGCGGCGGTGTAAGTCCCGTCGGGCTTGTGCCACAAGTGGTCTACCGCAAACTGTGCGCTGCTTTTGATAAGGTCGTAGCCGATTTCCTTTAAGAATCTCGTGTCACGGGTATAATCATAATACTCCCATATATGCGTTGCCAGCCACGGACCGACGGTAGGATTCAGGTTCCATGCCATAGATTTGCTGGATAAGGGAGCTGTGAATCCGAAGATATTGGCAGAGATGGATGCTGTCCATCCGCGGGCGTTGAAATAGGCTTGTGCTGTCTTCTCGCCGGGTTTTACCAAGCTGCGTATAAAGAGGAGTTCTATAAATTAAAATATTGTAGTACAGTTGTTTATATGGTTCCAAG
>OJPM01001217.1_pt1 | contig 13641 bp, 9 predicted proteins | sample 1598471 | NCBI WGS metagenome assembly OJPM01 (sample SAMN03922484, study PRJEB24848) | human gut metagenome | isolation source: stool sample | host: Homo sapiens | place: Germany | collected 2011-05 | reverse complement strand
CTTTCACCCGTTAGAGCGCGCCCATGGCGCGCAAACTAAAAAAAGACGCCTAATATCACTTAGACGTCTTTTGTATCATCTTTATTTAATTTTTTTAATGATTTTTACTCTTCAATATTGATGTAATTCTGTGCATTCGCCGCGCGCTCTGTACCCGGATACAGTTCTACGATCTTCTGATAGTAAGTCTTTGCCGTTTCAAGATCATTATTCTTACGGTAAGCCTGTGCTAAATAGTACAGTGCATATCCATCTTTGTAGGTTTCCTCCATGTCCACAACTTTTTGCAAGCTGGTGATGGATTCCTCAAATTTCTGACTGTTATAATCGCTGTATCCCTGATTATATAAGGACTCCAGATAATCAGCATTGACCTGCGCATTAATCGTCTCATAAACACTCTTTGCGCTGTCACTTAAGTATTCCTCATTGACATTGCCAAGCGCATTGCCTGCTGCCTCAATATCTCCATCCGAATAGGATGCATATGCGGATAATAACTGGTCATATGTGCTGATCTTATTCTCGGAACCTTCTGCGCTGTCCTTGACCTCAGTGATCTGGCTCGTCAGATCATCAATCTGCTTCTGCAGTGTACTGATCTCCTGATTCTTGGACGAAACAGTGTTATTCGCATCGAGCACCTGCGCTTTGGCATCATTCTGCACCTGACGGCGCACACCCGGTACAACCAGAAATCCGGTAATTGCCGCACCGATTGCGATACCGATGACCATATTAAGAATCGTACTCATTGCGGAATTGTCCTTTAAATACTTCGGCTGGATGATCGTCTCATTGCCGCTCTGGTAGGAAATCTGTTCCTCCTTCTGTTTCTTACCCGGCGTATTCTCCTTTAATCCTGCATTCACTTCTTTTAAATAACGAAGTGTGATCGTGTTATTTGCATCAATCTTTCCGGCGTTGCGCAAAGACTTCTTGGCAAGATCATATTTGCCCTCCTGAATATAGAGCAATGCTAAAAGCTGATGTCCACTGACTAATTTCGGGTTCAGTGACAGTACCTTTTTCAACTGGATAATCGCAAGATCACGGCTGTCCTGTCTGCAGTACAATAACGCCTGATTGTATTTTTTAATGGTCTGATTGATTGTCTCAAGTCTTGATCTGTTATTCTGTATTTCATCCAGATAACGGCTTGCGGCATTCTCAGCAGGCTGATAGTTCTTACTGATGACCCACTCTGTCAATGCCTCCACCACTTCGCCCATCTCAAAGTAGATGAGTCCCAGCAGATTTCTTGCATCTATATTTAATTTATTGAATTTCAGGCTTGTTTTCAAGCTTTCTATTGCTCCTGAAAGATCACGGACACTCGCCTTTGCCAGTGCATCATTGTAATATTCATTGGATGCCATGACAATTTTTTTATATATTTTTACATTTACGCCGCATTCAGGGCAGATATTTTCCCTTCCAAGCTTTGCTCCACAATTATAGCACTTCATTCTTTCCCTCACTTCATGAATTTACATTCGACTTTTCCAAAAGATGTCTTACATATTATGTTTTAACTCCTGCATCATCTCTTTTAAAACATCTGTCATATCTGTTAATTCATGATTATATATTGCCTGTTCTGCCTCTTCTACCTCTAAGCTCGGTTTAAAATTCTTTAATTCTTCTTCAAAATTAATCATAATCGACCTGTCCTTTTCTGCCATTTGTTTATGGCAAACATCTATTTTAAGATTCTTCTCTCCACCACATAATTAAGGGCAAAAAGAATCACCACTATATTATAATATAGTGGTGACAATAATCAAGTAAATTTATATTAAGTTTTTCGTAAAACTTCTGCCATATTCGACAGCAGTTTTATGAGCATTCTCTCGTCTTGATCTTATCCTGCAGCTTGTAAAACTCAGCTGCTTTTACATAATTCTGTACAAGCAGCTTGGTATCCTCGATCTGGATCACAGCTCCCGGATAAGTCCCCCGCAAAACGGTAACACATGCACCGCTCGCACTCTCGATCAGATTGCGCAGCTGCTTTGCCTCTTCTTTGCTGTGTGCTAATGTCGCAGTATCACGGATCTTGATACGGAGCAATGTCACTCGCCTCGGATCGTCTTTGTAGCTGACTCCACGCGCTTTTTCCAGCTCTTCAAACTTGCGCAGCCCCTCTTCAATCTGTGCCAATCCCTGACTCAACTCCTGAATCGTCTTTTCTAACTGTCTGAGTTTTGCATATCCTTCCGGACTTGCACCAGCCATAATAACGGTCTTTTTCTCGGCATCATTTCCTAATGTCGTAACCTCGATTCCACACACTCCATGTGTAAGGCCACCGATGATGCTTCCGCGTTTTCCATTCATGATGATCTTTCCAAAGCACTGTACCTGACAATCCATTAACACATCTGCACGGATATCGCCTGCACATTCAATACGGGTAAATTCAAAAAACTTTGCGGTAATACTGCCTTTTGTCTTTACTGATGCCTTATTTCCACCGAGCATTCCACTTCTTAAAATAATATCTTTCCCTGCCTCTAAAGTACATGCCTCGACGATTCCATCCACTGTGATCGTACCGCTTGCTTTTACTATAACGCCGCTTTCCACGCTTCCGTGGATCACAACATCACCATGAAAATCAATGTTGCCACTGGAAAGATCTGCATTGCCGGACAATTCATGTACCGGAAGGATCACAACCCTGTCATTCTGTGTCTCGATCTTACCACTCATCAGCGCAACATAGGTATTATCATCCCTTCGTTCAAATCCTTTTCCTTTCAGTGGAAGCTGTTCTCTTCCCCGCTTTGCAGGTATCGGCTTTCCAGTGACTGTCTTGCCGTCCATTCCCTCCACACAAGGATGGTACTCCGCGATCACCTGATCCTGCACCACAGACTCTATCGACTTTACAGACCAGTAATCCACGGTTCCATCCGGCCGCATCAACGGTTTTTTATCAAAGTTGCAGTTAAAATTGTAATCATAATAACCGTCTTTTCCATCTACCGGCTCTGTTCCCTGCGCAACTAACGTCTCCACACCATATTTTTTTTCATCAATCAGCTCCGTCAACGCTGCTTCATCTATTCCGTACTTGACACCTCTGTCATCCAATGCTTTCTGCAATGATTCAATTGTATATTCTCCCCCATCGTCTGGTGTTATAAGCATAACATACGCTTCCATGCTATCTGCCGTCATCCGTACGATTGGTTTTTCTTCTGTTACCATAGGCGTGCTCCCCAATTCTTTCTGATGTATGTATATATAGTAACGTAGAATATTCCTTATCTTATATAATACTAGTATTTTTATGCTTTTTCAAGTAAATTCTTTAACACAACGCATCCTTTTTGGTGCTATTTTACCAAAAAGAGCTATACAAGGCAGGCACCACTTTACCGGCTGACCAGTAAAGATGATACCCATCGTGCATAGCTCCTTCTTATTATATCATGAAGCAATGCTTCATGATCATGATCTACACGAGCTTCGCTCGGCAGTCTTATTATATCATGTGCAAAATCAGCACATGATACAATTCGCCGTTCTTGCGCTCATTATCTTGCAATTATTTTGACATCTGTGCCAAACGTTCTTTGACCTGCTCCATCATCTGTTCGTATCCGGCAAGTTTGTCCTTCTCTTCCTGCACTTTTGCTTCCGGTGCTTTGCTTAAGAATTTTTCATTCGAAAGCATTCCCTTAGAACGTGCAAGCTCTTTCTCTAAACGTGCCTGCTCTTTTAACAGACGCCCTTTTTCCTTCTCGAAATCAACCAGATCTTCTAATGGCAGATACAGTGTAGCGCCAGGGATCACAACAGATACTGCATCCTCCCCGATGCCTGTCTTATCCTGCTGCACCATGACCTCACTTGCTCCGGCAAGGTTTGCATAAGCCTCTTTGGTCAGTTCAAAGGAATCACGCAAAGCGGCATCTTCAGCAACAATAAAGATTTTCGCTTTTCTTGATGGCGGAACATCCATCTCTGTGCGCACATTACGGACACCTTTTACCAGATCCTTGCAGTGCTCTAACATTTCTTCCTCTGCCGGGAAATTCCAGTCGGCACGGTACTCCGGCCATTTTGCAAGCATGATCGTGTCTTCTTCCGGATGCAGTGTACAGAAAATCTCTTCTGTGATAAACGGCATGAACGGATGAAGCAGTTTTAATGCCTCTGTCAGTACGGTCTTTAATGTCCAGAATGCTGCGTTTGCAGATGCCGGATCATTTTCTTTATTATAAGTACGAGTCTTAGTGATCTCAATATACCAGTCACAGAATTCATCCCAGATGAAATCATAAACTTTCTGTACGGCGATTCCCATCTCGTACTTATCCATATTTTCTGTCACGTCTTTTGCAAGTGTGTTTACCTTGGATAAGATCCACTTATCTGCCGGTTTTAACTCATCCAGTGACGGCTCCTTGATCTCGCTTCCCTCAAGGTTCATCATGATGAAACGAGATGCATTCCATACTTTGTTGGCAAAGTTTCTGGATGCCTCAACACGCTCCCAGTAGAAACGCATATCATTTCCCGGTGCATTTCCGGTGATCAGTGTCAGACGGAGTGCATCTGCGCCGTATTTATCGATTACTTCGAGCGGATCAATACCGTTTCCTAAAGATTTACTCATCTTGCGTCCCTGGGAATCACGAACCAGTCCGTGGAACAATACGGTATGGAACGGTGCTTTGCCCATCTGCTCATAGCCGGAGAAAATCATACGGATGACCCAGAAGAAAATGATATCGTATCCGGTTACAAGTACATCGGTCGGATAGAAGTAATCCAGATCTTCTGTCTTATCCGGCCAGCCTAATGTGGAGAACGGCCAGAGTGCGGATGAGAACCAGGTATCTAAGGTATCCGGATCCTGCTCCATGTGGTCACATCCACATTTCGGACATTTCTCCGGTGCAGTCTTTGCTACCACCATCTCACCGCAGTCCGGGCAGTAATAAGCCGGGATGCGGTGTCCCCACCAGAGCTGTCTGGAAATACACCAGTCACGGATATTGTCAGTCCAGTTAAAGTATGTTTTCTCCATACGTTTTGGAAGTAACTGGATGTCTCCGTTTTTCACTGCTTCCACAGCCGGTTTGATCAGTTCATCCATCTTTACAAACCACTGCTGTTTTACCATCGGCTCAACGGTTGTGCCGCAGCGGTCATGGGTTCCTACGTTGTGGGAATGCGGCTCTACTTTTACAAGCAGTCCCTGTTTTTCAAGATCCTCCACCAGTGCTTTTCTGCACTCGTAGCGGTCCATGCCCTCATATTTTCCGGCATAATGGTTCATTGTTGCATCGTCGTTGATGACGGTGATCTCCTCTAAGTTGTGACGTTTTCCAACCTCAAAGTCGTTCGGGTCATGTGCCGGTGTGATCTTTACACATCCGGTTCCGAACTCTTTGTCAACATAAGCGTCTGCGATCACCGGGATCTCGCGGTCTGTCATCGGAAGTTTTAACATCTTTCCGACGATGTCTTTGTAGCGGTCGTCGTCCGGGTTCACTGCAACTGCGGTATCACCAAACAATGTCTCCGGTCTTGTCGTTGCGATCTCAACAAATCTTCCCTCTTCGCCGACAACCGGATAGTTGATGTGCCAGAAGAATCCGTCCTGCTCTTCGTGCTCTACCTCGGCATCTGAGATGGAAGTCTTACATACCGGACACCAGTTGACGATACGGGAACCTTTGTAGATCAGCCCTTTTTCATATAATTTTACAAATACCTCAAGTACTGCCTCAGAGCAGCCCTTGTCCATCGTAAAACGCTCTCTCTCCCAGTCTGCGGAAGATCCCATTTTCTTTAACTGGTTGATGATGCGGCTGCCGTACTCGTCACGCCACTCCCAGCATTTTTCTAAGAATCCTTCTCTTCCAAGATCACGCTTGTCGATGCCCTGTTTTTTCAGGTTCTCGATTACTTTCACTTCTGTTGCGATGGAAGCGTGGTCTGTACCCGGCTGCCATAATGCGTTGTAACCCTGCATTCTCTTATAACGTGTTAAAATATCCTGCATGGTGTTGTCGAGAGCATGTCCCATGTGAAGCTGTCCTGTGATGTTTGGCGGCGGCATCACGATGGTAAACGGCTTTTTGCTGCGGTCAACTTCGGCGTGGAAATAGCCGTTGTCTTCCCATTTTTTGTATAAACGGTCTTCAATGCTTTTTGGATCGTAGGTCTTTGCTAATTCTTTACTGCAATTCTGACACATAATCTGTTCTCCTTTTTTAGTTCTGATAGATAGGCGGTTTTGATTCACAGGACATAATTTCCTATGAATTAAAAAAAGCCCTTCGTATTCCATACGGAATACAAAGGGCGAATATGATCGCGGTACCACCTTTGTTGGTGCTCATGTCCAGCCAGTTCCATATCTGACCGGTCATCCTGTAACGTGGATGAGTCGTGAATACCTGTGCATATCTGCAATGCCTGTTCTTATATCCTGTCATACAGCTATGCTTTCTCAGCATTCCGGTTCAAAAGCTACCTTCCACATATCTTTCTCTGGGATGTCTTTCAGCCGGTGAACTTCCCTCTCTGCAAAGAGTTTATGTGTACTCCTCTTTCTCACAACCTTTGTTTTTTGCTGTTTTTATCATACGAGGGGACGCGGGGTTTGTCAACTGTTTTTTTAGATCTCTTCCTCCACCATACTCTTGTTCCTCGTAAACAGATCATAGATACAAGGCACCACGATCAGTGTCAGCAGTGTTCCATATAACATACCTCCCTCAGTCACGATCGCCATCGGCTGCATCATCTCTGAACCGCTTCCAAGTCCCATCGCCATCGTGGACATTGCAAGGATCGTGGTCAGTGCCGTCATTAAGATCGGGCGCAGTCTCGTTCTTCCGGCTGTGACAATCGCCTCCTTTTTATCCATGCCCTCTCTTCTCAGCTGATTGATATAATCGACTAACACGATTCCGTTATTGACGATGACACCCGCTAACATGACAAATCCGATCATGGATACCACGCCGACTTCATTGTCTGTCACAAACAGAGCAAAGAAACCTCCCGTAAATGCAAGCGGAATCGTGAACATAATAATAAAAGGCGACAAAAATGACTGGAACTGTGCAACCATGATAAGATAAATAAATACCACCGCTAAGATCAGCATCAGATACAATTGGTTCATCGCATCCCGGATCGTCTCATCCTCCCCGGTCATGGAGATCTCATATCCATCCGGCAGCTTGATCTTATCTAATTCTTTCTGGATCTGGTCACTTACCAGCGTCACATTGTGATCTTCATCCACACCGGCTGTCACGCTGATATAGCGCGTCTGCGAGCTTCTGTTTATCACATTTAAGGACTCACCTTCCTCAAACTCTGCGATATCTTTCAGGGGAATATCTGTTGTCTCTCCGCTGATACGGTCTGTATAAGGAAATGTCAGCTTACGGATATCCCCTGGCGTGACATCCGCCTGTTCCCCACTCTGCACATATACTTTATAGTCTTTTAAATCCGTCGAGATCGTTGTGGATGACGTATTCGATGCAAGCTGTTTATAGACAAGCTGATACACCTGCGCTGTTGTCATGCCATATTTTGCAGCTTTTTCTTTGTCCACTTTTACCGTGAAAGACGGTGTCGTATCTCCAAGACCATCGTCCACATCTACAGTGCCCTCCGTCTTTTCCACGACTTCTGCGATCTGCCCTGCGAGTTTCTGCAGCTTATCTAAATCTTTTCCGCTGACCCGCACGGAAATACCGCTTCCGAAAAAGGAACTCATATCCGACGCAGAGCTGTCCGTATTCACGTCGCAGTCAAGATCCGCTGTAAGCGCCTGTATCGAGGCAGTGATCTCACTGCCAGTCGCCCCGGAATCATCGATGAGCACGTACATGGTCACACTGTCCGTACTGCCCATCGACATGATTCCACCGCCGCCTGCCATGGCTCCGATCGAATCCACACCGGAGATGCCAGAGATCTTATCCACAACCTCATCCGCGCGCTCCGTCAGTTCCTCAAATGTCAGCTTTTCATCCTCTTTCGCTGAAACCGTGACCGTGAGCTGCTCTGTCTCCATATTCATGTCCATAAAGGTAAATCCTTTGGAAACGGAAAGCGTCACACTTGCCACCAGAAAAACTACCACACAGATCAGTACGATCGGTTTAAACCGCAGTGCCACACGCAGAACTTTTTCATATCCATCTAAAATGCGGTCAAACCACGGATGTTTGATTTCTCTGGTATTCTTCAGCGCACCGGATGCCATCATCGGTACAAACGTCAGCGCCACAATCAGACTTGCAGCTAACGTATAGGCGATCGTGAGTGCAATATCCACAAACAGCTGCCTTGTGATACCCTCCGTAAAAATAATCGGTGCAAACACGCAGACCGTCGTGAGTGTGGATGCAAAGATCGCACCTGCCACCTGTCCTGCTCCCTCGACTGCTGCCTTCCGGATCGAAAATCCCTGATTCCTGAGACGGTAAATATTTTCGATCACGACGATCGAGTTATCCACGAGCATGCCGACACCGAGCGCCAAACCGGACAGTGAAATGATATTTAACGATATTCCGGTAAAATACATCAAAACGATCGCAAAAACCACACTGAGCGGGATAGAACACGCGATCACCAGTGTCGGTTTGATATCCTTTAAAAATAAGATCAAAATGAGCACGGCAAGGATCGCACCCAAGATCATATTTTCCATGACAGACTGCACAATGGTATCAATATAGACGCCCTGATTCATCAATATCGTCATGTGAAGTTTGTCATTTTCTTTTTCCAACGACTCAAATCGTGTCTTGATCCGCTTTGTCACATCTCCGGTGGAGTATCCGGTCTGCTTTTCAATGGAAAGCATGATCGCCGGATTTCCATTTACTTTGGAATAGGAATCCCCTGTATCATCCACCACTTCTGTCTTTGCAACATCTGATAAACGGATCGGCGCGATTCCATCCATTCCGACATCCACCAGCACAAGATTTTCAAGTTCTTCCACGGATGAAACCTCGTCGCCGACACGCACTAAATACTGTTTCTTATTTTCATTGACATAACCTGCCGGCATGGAAAAATTCTGTGCTGTCAGAATTTGGCCTAATGTTTCCACCGACAGGATCTGATTCAGATCCGCAGAATCAAGCGCGCTCTGCTTTGACTCGTCTAATTTTTCCTGTCCCTGCTCTAACCGGACTTCCCCGACCGCAAGCTGTGCAGACGCTTCACTCATCTCTAAGATCCCGTCGATCTCCATCCGGTTTAACGTTACATACGCATCATCTAAGGTAGTTTTTCCATCTGTAACCTGTTCCTGTGCAGTCTGCAGAGCTGCCATTGCTGTTTGGATCTCAACCTGTTTTTGTGACAGCTGCGTAATCACCTGCGGAATATCATCGATCGAACTAAGACTCACATTTAACGCTGCTAACTGATCTGCCCACTGCTGATTTAAGGATGTATTCAGTTCTAACAGTTCTTCCTGTAATAATTCCAGACGTTTTCCTGCTTCCGCAATGCTCTCCTGATTTTCCCCGGTCATCGCAAGGATCTGATTGATCTGTTCCTGATCTCCGGAAATCTTCGCCTCCTCTAAAAGTTCTTCTATACGTCTGCTTCCATCGTCACTGTTCATCTGGGCTTCTTTGTGTGCCTGTTCAATGTCTGCTTTTAATCCCATTCCCTGTTCATAAATACTCTGGAGTTCCGGGATTGCCCGCTTTATCAGCTCATCGGTCGCTTTCAATACTGTATAATTCTGACTCAGATCTGATTCTGCCACAAACGCCTGCGACTTACCATTGATCACTTCATTTTCTGCCTGTCCAAGCTGGTTTGCAAGCTGATCTTTTCCGCTTTCCATCTGCCTGCGTCCACTCTCCACCTGCTCGGCAGCCTGATCGAGCTGTTCCTGCGGTTCAGTAAACTGTTCCTCGATCTTACTCTGGATCTTCTGATTCAGTGCATCGATTTTATCCTGATCTAATGTGACATGAATGTTCTCTTCCACAGTTCCGGTTGTAGAAACAGATGCCACACCGTCGATACTCTCAAGCACCGGCGAAAGTTCATTTTCCACATAATCCGAAATCTCTGACTGCGTCATGCCTTCCACATCGGCAGATGCCACCATTACAGGCATCATATCCGGGTCGATCTGCATGATCATCGGCTTCCCGGCACCATCCGGAAAACTGCCCTCTAACTGGTCTAATTTCTGCTGGATCTCGATAATGACCGAATCCATATTGGCATTCTGCTCATACTCTAAGATCACCATCGAATAATTATCGTAGGAGGCAGAACTCACATTTTTGATGCTCGAAGTCGTCGCCATGGATGCCTCGACAGGTGCTGTCACATCGGATTCCACTTTCTCCGGGCTTGCCCCCATATCCGTCGTAATGACTAAGGCATATGGCAGACTCATATCCGGCAGTAGATCTGTGGTCATTTTGGTTAGGGATACGGCTCCTAACACAATGACTAAGATCACGCCTACGATCACAGTATACGGTTTCTTCACACTTAATTTTGACAACACTCTCTTTTGTCCCTCCACCTGAATACGCAAGACATTTGTAATAAACACCTGGCAGCAAATATTTTGCCACAATATATTTAGTTTACCTGTTTCAAAATGGATTGCAAGACTTTCGTACCAGTTTATATTTTTTTAGATTGCTGATTAAGGCAGAATCCTGTGCACAAAAAAGCCCCTGTCAGCTATACACCTATACAAAACTGACAAGAGGCTTTTCTCTTATACCTGCTGTATTCCTACTCTTCCTCTGATTCCTCATCATCCACGATCGCTGCCGTAGCACCTGATACTGCTGACACTACTGCAACCACAGTCGCTATGATGACTACTACAAGTAAACAAATCAGAAAAATCCATAATCCTGTCTCTGTCATATTCCTCTCCATTTCTATGTGTATTTTACAAAGATCCAGCCTGTCCGTTCTTGTCTGCACCCATGTACCCCAACACATCCGATCCTTTATTTCTACTAATCATAGATAATAGTATAGCACACAACCGGCTTATTTACCAGTGACATTGTCAAAGATTTTCATCAAAAATAAGAGTTAAAAAATGAGACCACCCATATGGCAGTCTCATTTTTATGTAGTACAGCAATCCGTTTATTAACCCTTTACGCTTCCAAGTGCAACACCCTGTACGATGTGTTTGGATAAGATCAGATATACAATGATAACCGGGAAGATGGAAAATGCGATCATCACATATACCTGCCCCATATCAAACTTGAGCCAGTCAGCCGCACGCAGCTGTGCGATTAAGATAGGCAGTGTTTTTTTCTTGTCATCATGTAAGATCAATGCCGGTGTGAAGTAGTTGTTCCAGCTGCTTACGAATGTGAAGATCATCTGCACAGCAATTGCCGGTTTCATCAGTGGCATTACAATTGCATTGAAGGTACGGAATTCACCGGAACCATCGATACGTGCTGCCTCGATCAGTGACAACGGCAGTGTACTCTCCATATACTGTTTCATATAGAAAAATGTAACCGGAGCCGCAATCGTCGGCACGATCAGAGGTATAAAGGAATCCTCTAATTTCATGTTGGAAACAAGTTTGATAAATCCAAGTGCAGTTACCTGTGTCGGAATCATCATGATCATCAAAATAAACGGATAAATGTATTTTTTCAGTTTGAAATCATATGCATGGATCGCATAAGCTGTCATCGTTGAAAAATATACGCTGAGTACTGCACTGAGCGAAGAAACGATCAGGCTGTTGAACATACCGTTCCATACCGGAAGCGTTCCATTTCTCAAATTCTTCCAGTTTTCCCACAGATGGCTGCTCGGAACCAGCGTAAAACCTGACTGCAACTCACCGTTTGATCTGGTTGCATTGATAAACAGTACATAAAACCAGAACAGACACAATATGGAAACAATGATCAGTACGATATATGCGATCAGTCTTCTTGCATGAATTCCTACACCTTTTTTCAGATTACGATTTTCATTCATGATCTTCACCCCTTCCTCTTATCATTGCCGGTTATCTTAAATACTACCAGGCTTAAGATACCTGTAATGATAAACAGAACAACTGACAATGCACCAGCCATACCATAGTTCTTGCTGTAGAGATGTTTATTTAAGAACATGATCAGCGTCATGGTAGAACGCATCGGGTCACCGGTTCCATTGGTTAAGATCTGCGGTACATCGAATAACTGTAAACCACCGATCAGAGATGTAATAACCACATATACAAGAATCGGACGTAACAGTGGCAATGTGATCTGCCAGAATACCTGGGAAGAAGTTGCACCATCAACTTCCGCTGCCTCAAACAAAGAGGTATCAATACCCATCATACCTGCCATTAAAAGGATCGTTGTATTACCAAACCACATCAGACAGTTCATTAACGCGATCAGCCCTCTTGCACTGCCCGCATTGGATAAAAATTTGTACGGTGTATCAATAAATCCGATCTGCATCAGCATTGAGTTGATCGGTCCTCCATCGGAGAACAATGTAAAGAACAACATGGAAAATGCAGATGCCATAATCAGGTTCGGCAGATATACGACTGTTTTAAAGAAACGGGTTCCTTTTAATCTGAGACGTACATCAGAGAACCATGCTCCAAGTACCAGTGACAAAATGATCTGTGGTATGAAACACATGATCCATAATAACATGGTGTTTTTGGTATAAATCCAGATATCTCCATCTGAGAAAAGTTTTTTATAGTTTGCAAGTCCGACAAAATTCGGTCCGACCTGTGTCAGTCCTGACATATAATTTTCAAAGAAACTGTTGTAAATTGTGCTGATCAATGGGATCAGCTGAAAAATAACGTATACTACAATAAAAGGAATTAAAAAGATATATCCCCATTTATTGTATCTTACTACCTTTCCGCTGCTTTTCTTCATAACAACCTGACCTCCTTTTCCAGAGTGCATGATTTTCGTTCACAGAGCTCACAGCATCCCTCACTTTTACTCTGTGTAAGTCTGCTGTCAGCTCTGCGCTTACAGTTTTTACACACATTTGGATATAAAATGAGCCGCGCCCGCCTCCCTTACGGTCCGGCAGGCGCGGCATCTGTTCATTTTTTATACCATTGTCTGCTTAGTATGTTAACTCCGGATATTTTTCTACCACTGATTTGTAGAACAGATCTAATGCCTCTTCTTTGGTAGCTGTTCCTTCGAAGTAGTTCTTCATTGCGTTCTGGAACTCTTCGTTACATCCCTGATCGTATGCAGAAAGGTTACTTAAATCAAGTTTTTCTACACTTGCACAGTACATAGCCAATGGGTTCTGTCCGCCTAATACTTTACTCTGGTAGCTTGTATCTGCTGCCATTGCTTCCATAGCTGGTTTATTGTTAACGAAATCATCATCTTTTACTACGATATCTTTCATGATTGTCTCATCTGTTGTCATCTTTAAGATGATATCTTTTACGAGACCTGCGTTATCTGTACCTGTTGCTCCACAGATCCATGTACCGCCCCAATAGAAGCCCTGAGGTCCTGGTGTAGCGCCCCATCCACCGTTGTAACCGATAGATCCTTCGGTATCAGCTGCCATAGAGAAGTTCACGAACCATGCCGGTCCAAAGTAGCAGAATACTTT
>OJPM01001207.1_pt1 | contig 13717 bp, 9 predicted proteins | sample 1598471 | NCBI WGS metagenome assembly OJPM01 (sample SAMN03922484, study PRJEB24848) | human gut metagenome | isolation source: stool sample | host: Homo sapiens | place: Germany | collected 2011-05 | reverse complement strand
GGCTCGGAGATGTGTATAAGAGACAGGTGACATGGTTGACGACGAGGAAATGTTGGAATTGGTTGAGATGGAGATGAGAGAGTTGCTTTCATTCTATCAATTCGACGGTGACAACACTCCGATCATCCGTGGTTCTGCTCTTGGTGCATTGAACGGTGATGCTCAATGGGAAGATAAAGTAATGGAGTTGATGGAAGCTTGTGATACTTGGATTCCTCTGCCTCCGCGCGAAATCGACAAGCCGTTCTTGATGCCGGTTGAGGACGTATTCTCAATCACGGGTCGTGGTACTGTTGCTACAGGTCGTATCGAGACAGGTATTGTTAAGGTTGGTGAGGAAGTTCAGATCATCGGTCTTGGCGCTGCTGGTAAGAAATCTGTTGTTACAGGTGTTGAGATGTTCCGTAAGTTATTGGATCAAGGTGAGGCTGGTGATAACGTTGGTTTGTTGCTTCGCGGTATCGATAAGAATGAGATCAAGCGTGGTATGGTAATCTGCCACCCGGGTCAGGTTAAAGAGCATTCTAAGTTCAAGGCTGAGGTTTATATCTTGAAGAAAGAGGAAGGTGGTCGTCACACTCCGTTCCACAACAAATATCGTCCTCAGTTCTATATCCGTACATTGGATGTAACTGGTGAGATCACTTTGCCGGAAGGAACTGAAATGGTAATGCCGGGTGATAACGTAACGATCGAGGTTGAGTTGATCTATCCGGTAGCATGTAGCGTAGGTCTTCGTTTCGCTATCCGCGAGGGTGGACGTACAGTAGGTGCAGGCCAGATCACAGAATTAGAGAACTAATTCAAGCATTAGATAATGTTATAGCCAGTCTTTTTAAGGGCTGGCTATTTCTACGGAAGTAGCTCAGTTGGTAGAGCACTGGTCTCCAAAACCAGGTGTCGGGAGTTCGAGCCTCTCCTTCCGTGCTAAAATCTATAGATTCGATGAAAAAGATAATTACTTATATTAAGGAATCTTATAACGAACTTGTTTATAAAGTTTCTTGGCCTACGAGAGCAGAGCTTTCCAATAGTGCGGTTGTTGTTATGTTTGCTTCCCTTATCATCGCCGCATTGATCTTTGTTGTTGACGGGGCCTTCGAGGCTGTTATGCGTTTCTTCTACAACCAAATTTTCTAATCAGTTAAGGTATGTCTGATATCCAAAAGAAATTTTATGTTCTGCGTGCCATCAGTGGCAAGGAGAACAAGGTACGGGAATATCTAGAGGCTGAGCTGAAGAATACGGATCTGGGAGAATATGTATCTCAAGTCTTGATTCCGACTGAGAAAACCTTTACGGTACGAAACGGTAAGAAGGTCATGAAAGAAAGGGCTTACTTGCCGGGTTATGTGCTGGTCGAGGCTGCTTTGGTCGGTGAGGTTGCTCATCGATTGCGGAACATTCCGAATGTGATTGGTTTCTTGGGTGGTTCTGATACCCCCGTGCCATTACGTCCTGCGGAAGTGAATCGTATCTTAGGTACGGTTGACGAGTTGCAGGAACAACAAGAGGATCTGGATATCCAGTTCTATGTTGGCGAGAGTGTGAAGATTACTTTTGGACCGTTCAGCGGTTTCACGGGTATAATCGAAGAGGTCAACGCCGAGAAAAAGAAACTTAAGGTGATGGTTAAGGTCTTCGGACGCAAGACTCCCCTTGAGTTGGGTTATATGCAAGTTGAGAAAGAATAGTACTCTGGTTACGAAAAGTGCTACCTTTCTGTTATTGATGTTATATATCTAAAAAATTTTAGAAACAATGGCTAAAGAAGTTGCTGGACAAATCAAATTGCAGATTAAAGGAGGAGCAGCAAACCCTTCTCCCCCAGTAGGACCTGCTTTGGGTTCTAAGGGTATTAACATTATGGAGTTTTGCAAGCAATTTAATGCCAAGACCCAAGACAAGGCTGGTAAGATATTACCTGTTGTAATTACTTACTATGCCGATAAGTCTTTCGACTTTGTCGTTAAAACTCCTCCTGTGGCAATCCAGTTGTTGGAAGCTACTAAGAAGAAGAGCGGTTCCGCTCAACCTAACCGTGCTAAGATCGCTGAGATCACATGGGAGCAGGTGAAAGCTATCGCTGAAGACAAATTAGTCGATCTAAACTGCTTTACTGTCGAGTCGGCCATGAGAATGGTTGCGGGAACAGCCAGAAGTATGGGTATCACTGTTAAAGGGACATTCCCGGGTAATAATTAATAAACTTCAATTGAGATGAGTAAACTTACAAAGAATCAAAAGTTGGCTTTGGGCAAGATTGAAGCTGGGAAAGCATATACATTGAAAGAAGCTTCAGCTTTAGTGAAGGAAATTACTACAACTAAGTTTGACGCATCCGTAGATGTTGATGTCCGTTTAGGTGTTGACCCCCGTAAGGCCAATCAAATGGTGAGAGGCGTGGTTTCATTGCCTCACGGAACTGGTAAGCAGGTTAGGGTTCTCGCATTATGTACTCCGGACAAGGAAGCTGAAGCTACTGCCGCTGGAGCTGACTATGTTGGATTGGATGAGTATATTAATAAGATTAAAGGCGGTTGGACTGAAATTGATGTTATCATCACTATGCCTTCTATCATGGGTAAGATCGGTGCTCTTGGTCGCGTATTAGGCCCTCGTGGTTTGATGCCTAACCCAAAGAGTGGTACGGTTACCAATGAGATCGGAAATGCGGTGAAGGAGGTTAAGCAAGGTAAGATCGACTTTAAGGTAGATAAGAGCGGTATCGTTCACACATCTGTTGGTAAGGTGTCTTTCACTCCGGAACAGATTCGTGACAATGCTAAGGAGTTTATTTCAACTTTGATCAAGTTGAAACCTACTGCGGCTAAAGGTGCGTATATAAAGAGTATTTATCTTTCTAGTACTATGAGTGCGGGTATTAAAATTGACCCCAAATCAGTTGAAGAAAACTAAAAAACAATTGAACAATGAGAAAGGAAGATAAAGGAACTGTTATAGGTCAATTAACTGAAACATTAAAGGAATATCCTAATTTCTATTTGACGGATATCGAGGCGTTGGACGCTGAGAAAACCAGCAAATTGAGAAGAGAGTGTTTCAAGCGTGAGGTTAAGTTAGTCGTTGTAAAGAATAACTTGCTTAAGAAAGCGTTGGAGAACATTGAAGGTGACTTCTCTGATCTTAACGTAGCTTTGAAAGGCAATACGGCTGTGATGTTCTCACAAGTCGCTAATGCTCCCGCTCGCCTGATTAAGGATTTTACTAAGGACGCTAAAAAAGGTGTAGTCGCTAAACCGGCTTTGAAGGCTGCTTACGTACAAGAAAGCTTCTATGTAGGTGCTGAGAATCTTGAGGCATTAGTAAATATCAAGAGCAAAAACGAACTTATTGCCGATGTTATCGCATTGTTGGAATCTCCGGCGAAGAACGTTATCTCTGCTCTTCAGTCATCAGGACAAACTATCCATGGTCTGTTGAAGACTTTGGAAGAAAGATAATTTTTCATTAAAACATTACACAGATAAATAATCATTTAAATCATACAAAAATGGCAGATTTGAAAGCTTTTGCAGAACAATTAGTAAACTTGACCGTTAAAGAAGTTAGCGAATTAGCTACTATCCTTAAAGAAGAGTACGGTATCGAACCTGCTGCTGCAGCTGTTGCTGTTGCTGGTCCTGCTGGTGGTGCTGCTGCCGCTGCAGAAGAGAAGACTTCTTTCGATGTTGTATTGAAAGCAGCTGGTGCTAATAAATTAGCTATCGTTAAGTTAGTTAAAGAATTAACAGGTCTTGGCTTGAAAGAGGCTAAGGATATGGTAGATAGCGCTCCTAGTGCAATTAAGGAAGGTATCGCTAAAGCTGATGCTGAGGCATTGAAGAAACAGTTGGAAGAGGCTGGAGCTGAAGTTGAGCTTAAATAGTATTTATAACCTGGTTTCCAGGTGATTTGGTTAAGAGTCTCCGACTACGAAGACTCTTAACCTTTTTGTGTCTATAATTTCAATAAGTTCAATAAATTCCTTACTAGATGTCTTCAACAGCTGAAAACCAAAGAGTTAATTTTGCTTCGATAAAGAATCAGTTCCCGTATCCGGACTTTCTCGAAGTTCAATTGAAGTCGTTCCAAGACTTTCTTCAACTTGACACTCCTCCTGAAAAGAGAAAGAAGGAGGGATTGTATAAGGTATTTGCCGAGAATTTCCCGATTGCGGATACCCGTAACAATTTTGTGTTGGAGTTCTTAGATTACTATATAGATCCGCCTCGTTACTGTATCGATGAGTGTATCGCTCGCGGGTTAACCTATAGCGTGCCTTTAAAAGCGAAGTTAAAACTGTACTGTACGGACCCGGATCATGAGGACTTCGATACGGTGATCCAAGATGTATACTTGGGTCCGATCCCGTATATGACGGACAGAGGTACTTTCGTGATCAACGGCGCCGAGCGTGTTGTCGTGTCTCAGCTGCACCGTTCTCCGGGCGTATTCTTCGGACAAAGCACGCACGCAAACGGAACGAAGTTGTACTCCGCACGTATTATCCCGTTCAAGGGGTCATGGATCGAGTTCGCTACGGACATCAACAATGTGATGTACGCTTACATCGACCGTAAAAAGAAATTGCCTGTAACTACTCTTTTGAGAGCTATTGGTTTTGAAAGCGATAGAGATATTCTTGAAATCTTCAACCTTGCGGAAGAGGTGAAGGTAACGAAAGCAAACCTGAAGAAGTTTATCGGACGTAAGCTGGCCGCTCGTGTTTTGAAGACTTGGGTGGAGGATTTCGTAGATGAGGATACCGGTGAGGTGGTTTCTATTGAACGTAACGATGTAATCATCGACCGTGAGTCTGTATTGGATAGTGACAATATCGAGGCTATCTTGGATTCAGGCACGCAAAATATTTTGTTGCATCGTGAGGACCAGAATCTGTCCGACTATGCTATCATATATAATACGCTCCAGAAAGACCCGAGTAACTCCGAGAAGGAAGCTGTGTTGTATATCTACAGACAGTTGAGAAATGCGGAACCGGCTGATGAGGCTAGCGCACGCGAGGTTATCACGAACCTGTTCTTCTCAGAGAAACGTTATGATCTGGGTGAGGTGGGACGTTACAGGATCAACAAGAAGTTAGGCCTTACTACAAGCGCTGATGTTAAGGTCTTGACTAAAGAAGATATTATCGAGATCATCAAGTACCTGATCGAGTTGATCAACTCGAAGGCTATCGTGGATGATATCGACCACTTAAGCAACCGTCGTGTACGTACGGTTGGCGAGCAATTGTATAACCAGTTCGGTATTGGTTTGGCTCGTATGTCACGTACAGTTCGTGAACGTATGAACGTTCGCGATAATGAGGTGTTTACTCCGATTGATTTGATCAACGCGAAGACGATTTCTTCCGTGGTTAACTCTTTCTTCGGAACGAATGCCTTGTCTCAGTTCATGGACCAGACGAACCCGTTGGCGGAGATCACGCACAAGCGTCGTTTATCAGCCCTAGGTCCGGGAGGTTTGTCTAGAGAGCGTGCCGGATTCGAGGTTCGTGACGTTCACTATACGCACTATGGTCGTCTTTGTCCGATTGAGACCCCGGAAGGTCCGAACATTGGTTTGATCTCTTCTTTATGTGTATACGCTAAGATCAACGATCTTGGTTTCATCTCGACTCCGTACCGTAAGGTGGCAGATGGAAAGGTCGACTTCTCTGAGGAAGGCTTGCAATACTACACGGCGGAGGAAGAGGAAGAGTTGACAATCGCTCAAGGTAACGCTCCATTGGATGATAACGGTAAGTTTATCCGCGATAAGGTGAAGGCTCGTTTCGAGGCTGACTTCCCTGTTGTCCCTCCTTCTGAGATTGACTTGATGGACGTGGCTCCGCAGCAGATAGCTTCTATCGCGGCTTCACTGATCCCGTTCTTGGAACATGATGACGCTAACCGTGCGTTGATGGGATCTAACATGATGCGTCAGGCGGTTCCTTTGTTGCGTACGGACGCTCCGATCGTTGGTACCGGTATCGAGGCGCAGGTTGCTCGTGACTCTCGTACTCAGATTATGGCTGAGCGTGAGGGCGAGGTTGTGTTCGTTGATGCTACTTGTATCAAGATTAAATATGACCGCACGGAGGACGAGGAATTCGTTAGCTTCGAGGATGCGGTTAAGACATATAATATCCCGAAATGGCGTAAGACCAACCAAAGTACGACAGTCGATTTGAAACCGACCTGCCATCGCGGACAACGTGTGAAAGCCGGCGATATCCTTACCGAGGGTTACTCAACCCAGAAAGGCGAGCTTGCTTTGGGACGTAACGTGAAGGTGGCTTACATGCCTTGGAAGGGTTATAACTATGAGGATGCTATCGTGTTGAACGAGCGTATGGTTCGTGAGGACTTCTTTACGTCTGTCCACGTTGACGAATACATCCTTGAGGTACGTGAGACAAAGCGTGGTATGGAGGAATTGACTTCCGATATCCCTAACGTCAGCGAAGAGGCTACCAAGGATTTGGATGAGAGAGGTATCGTTCGTGTAGGTGCTCGCATCGAGCCGGGTGATATCTTGATCGGTAAGATCACTCCGAAAGGTGAGTCTGATCCATCTCCGGAGGAAAAGTTGTTGCGTGCTATCTTCGGTGATAAGGCGGGTGATGTGAAGGATGCTTCCTTGAAGGCTACTCCGTCTTTGCGCGGTGTGGTTATCGAGACCGCTTTGTTCTCGAAGGCTGTCAAGAAACGTAAATCCAGATTGACTGATAAGGCGATCTTGCCGAAGTTGGACGAGGAATACGAAGAAAAGATGGCTAGCTTGAAGACTTTGTTAGTTGATAAGTTGTTAGTGCTTACAAACGGCAAGGTTTCTCAAGGTGTTAAAGACTATATGAATACGGAGATTATCGCTAAGGGTGCTAAGTTTACCCGCAAATCTCTGGAAGAATTGGATTATAACTCCATCCAAGTAAGCAAGTGGACGGCAGACGCTCAGAAGAATGAGTTGATCAAGCAGGTTATCTTGAATTATTTGAAGAAGTACAAGGAGCTTGACGCTGAGTTGAGACGTAAGAAGTTCGACTTGACGATCGGTGATGAGCTGCCGACAGGTATCGTACAGATGGCTAAGGTTTATATCGCCAAGAAACGTAAGATTCAGGTAGGTGATAAGATGGCCGGTCGCCACGGTAACAAGGGTATCGTATCAAAGATCGTTCGTCAGGAGGATATGCCGTTCTTGGAAGACGGTACTCCGGTGGATATCTGCTTGAACCCGCTGGGTGTGCCTTCTCGTATGAACTTGGGACAGATTTTCGAGGCCGTGTTGGGTTGGGCCGGACGTGAGTTGGACGTTAAGTTCGCTACTCCGATCTTCGATGGTGCGACTTTGGATGATTTGAACGAATGGACAGACAAAGCTGGTATTCCTCGCTACGGTAAGTCTTACTTGTATGATGGTGGTACTGGTGAGCGTTTCGACCAACCTGCTACGGTGGGTGTGACTTACTTCTTGAAGTTGGGCCACATGGTTGACGATAAGATGCATGCCCGTTCAATCGGTCCATACTCTTTGATTACGCAACAGCCGTTAGGTGGTAAGGCACAGTTCGGTGGTCAGCGTTTCGGAGAGATGGAGGTTTGGGCACTGGAAGCCTTCGGTGCCGCTCATGTTCTTCAGGAAATTCTTACGATTAAGTCTGATGACGTTGTAGGACGTTCGAAGGCTTATGAGGCGATCGTGAAGGGTGATCCGATGCCACAGCCGGGTATCCCTGAATCTCTGAATGTATTATTGCACGAGTTGAGAGGACTTGGTTTGAGTTTCACTCTGGATTAATTCAATAACAATAAAGAAGTAGGTGGGCTACGGCCCGTCTACTTTATCTATTGATAACTCTTTATAAATAAATAATATGGCCTTTAGAAAAGAAAACAAGATAAAGAGTAACTTTTCAAAAATAACCATCGGTCTGGCATCCCCTGAGGAGATCCTAGAGAACTCCAGCGGTGAGGTTTTGAAACCGGAAACAATTAACTATCGTACGTATAAGCCTGAGCGTGACGGTTTGTTCTGTGAGCGTATCTTTGGTCCGATCAAGGACTATGAGTGCCATTGCGGTAAGTACAAGCGTATCCGTTACAAAGGTATTGTCTGCGATCGTTGTGGAGTGGAAGTTACGGAAAAGAAAGTTCGTCGTGAACGTATGGGACACATCCATTTGGTGGTTCCTGTTGCCCATATTTGGTATTTCCGTTCTTTGCCTAATAAAATCGGTTACTTGCTAGGTCTTCCTACCAAGAAACTGGATTCCATCATCTATTACGAACGCTACGTCGTGATCCAGCCGGGTTGCGTAGACACGGTCGGTGAGTTAGACCTATTATCTGAGGAGGAATATCTGGATATTTTGGATAGCCTTCCAAGAGAAAATCAATTGCTAGAGGATACGGATCCGAATAAGTTCATCGCTAAGATCGGCGCTGAGGCTGTTTATGATCTGTTGGCTCGCTTGGACTTGGATTCTCTTTCTTATGAGTTGCGTCACCGTGCGAGCACGGACACATCTCAACAGAGAAAGAACGAGGCCTTGAAACGCCTTCAGGTAGTTGAGTCTTTTCGTGCGTCCAGAGGTCGTAACAAACCGGAATGGATGATCATGAAAGTGATCCCGGTGATCCCTCCCGAACTGCGTCCGTTGGTTCCGTTGGACGGTGGCCGTTTCGCTACTTCTGACTTGAATGATTTATATCGTCGTGTTATTATCCGTAATAACCGTTTGAAACGATTGATCGATATCAAGGCTCCGGAAGTGATCTTACGTAATGAGAAACGTATGCTTCAGGAGGCCGTGGACTCTTTGTTTGACAACTCTCGTAAATCAAGCGCGGTTAAGACAGATGCCAATCGTCCGTTGAAGTCCTTGTCCGACAGTTTGAAAGGTAAACAAGGTCGTTTCCGTCAGAACTTGTTGGGTAAGCGTGTTGACTATTCCGCTCGTTCGGTTATTGTCGTAGGTCCGGAATTAAAGATGCACGAGTGCGGTTTGCCGAAGAATATGGCTGCCGAGCTTTATAAGCCTTTCGTTATCCGTAAATTGATCGAACGCGGTATCGTGAAGACGGTGAAATCTGCCAAGAAGATCGTTGACCGTAAGGAACCGGTTGTTTGGGATATTTTGGAGTACGTAATGAAAGGTCACCCGGTATTATTGAACCGTGCCCCGACATTGCACCGTTTGGGTATCCAAGCGTTCCAGCCGAAATTGATCGAGGGTAAGGCTATCCAGTTGCACCCGTTGGCATGTACGGCATTCAACGCCGACTTCGACGGTGACCAGATGGCTGTTCACTTGCCGTTAGGTAATGAGGCTGTTTTGGAAGCTCAAATGTTGATGTTGGCTTCACACAATATCTTGAACCCTGCGAATGGTGCTCCTATTACCGTACCTTCTCAGGATATGGTGCTTGGTTTGTATTATATTACCAAGTTGCGCAAGGGTACACAAGGCGAAGGTTTGACTTTCTATGGTCCGGAAGAGGCTACGATCGCTTACAATGAGAAGAAGTTGGATATCCATGCTCCGATCCATGTTTACGTGGAGGATTTGGATGCGAACGGTAACTTGGTGAAGACGAAGGTAGAGACTTCTGTAGGTCGTTTGATGGTAAATGAGTTTGTTCCGAAAGAGATTGGTTATGTAAACGAGGTGTTGGGCAAGAAGTCTCTTCGTGACATCATCGGTCGGGTAATCAAGGCTTGTGGTGTGGCTCGTACCGCTCAGTTCTTGGACGATATCAAGAACTTGGGTTACTATATGGCATTCAAGGGTGGTTTGTCCTTCAACTTAGCGGACGTTCTGATCCCGCCTGAAAAGGATGAGTTGGTTCAGAAGGGATACGATGAGGTTGAGCAGATCATGGCTAACTATAATATGGGTTTCATTACCAACAACGAGCGTTATAACCAGATTATCGATACTTGGACACACGTTAATAGTAACTTGTCTAATATCTTGATTAAGCAATTGACGGCGGATAACGATGGATTCAACTCAATCTATATGATGATGGATTCCGGTGCCCGTGGTTCTAAGGAGCAGATTCGTCAGTTGTCCGGTATGCGTGGTTTGATGGCGAAACCGCAGAAGAGTGGTGCAGAAGGTGGTCAGATTATCGAGAACCCGATCCTTTCTAACTTTAAGGAAGGTTTGTCCGTGTTGGAGTACTTTATCTCTACTCACGGTGCTCGTAAAGGTTTGGCCGATACCGCTTTGAAGACTGCCGACGCCGGCTACTTGACTCGTCGTTTGGTTGACGTCTCTCACGACGTGATCGTAAACGAGGAAGACTGTGGTACATTGCGTGGCTTGGTTTGTACGGAATTGAAGAATAACGAGGAGGTGATCGCTTCCTTGTATGAGAGAATCTTAGGTCGTGTATCTGTTCACGATGTGATCCATCCGATTACGGGCGAGGTTATCGTTCGTTCCGGTGAGGAAATCCGTGAGGATGCCGCTAAGGCAATCCAAGACTCTCCGATCGAGAGCGTCGAGATTCGTTCCGTATTGACTTGTGAGTCTAAGAAGGGTGTCTGCGCTAAGTGCTATGGACGTAACTTGGCTACGAACCGCATGGTTCAGAAGGGTGAGGTTGTCGGTGTAATCGCCGCACAGTCTATCGGTGAGCCGGGTACACAGTTGACGTTGCGTACATTCCACGTCGGTGGTATCGCATCCAACATCGCTACAGAGAATAGTATTACATCTAAATATGATGGTATTTTAGAGATCGACGAGCTTCGTGCTGTTGAGGCGGTAGACGAGGTGAGCGGAAAGAAACATTTGGTAGTAGTAAGCCGTTTGGCTGAAATGCGCATTGTTGATCCGAACACGAAGATTGTGTTGTTGACTCATAATATACCTTATGGTTCTAAGTTGTTCTTCAACAACGGTGACTCAATTAAGAAGGGTGACGTGATCATCGAGTGGGACCCGTTCAATGCCGTAATCGTGTCAGAGGTTTCCGGTAAGATCGAGTTCGAGAGTTTGGTAGAGAACGTGACTTACAAGGTTGAGAGTGATGAGACTACCGGTTTGAAGGAGAAGATCATCATCGAGTCTAAGGATAAGACGAAGGCTCCGGCCGCTCATATCGTGGATGAGAATGGTAATTACTTGAAGAACTACTCTTTGCCGTTGGGCGCTCACGTCGTGAAAGACAATGGTGATGTAGTGAAAGCTGGTGAGGTTTTGGTTAAGATCCCTCGTGCCGTAGGTAAGGCCGGTGATATCACCGGTGGTCTTCCTCGTGTAACCGAGTTGTTCGAGGCTCGTAACCCGTCTAACCCTGCTGTCGTATCTGAGATCGACGGAGAGGTAGGATTCGGTAAGATCAAACGTGGTAACCGCGAGATCACCGTAACGTCTAAGTTGGGTGAGGTTAAGAAATATATGGTTCCTCTGTCTAAACAATTATTGGTTCAGGAGAACGACTATATCCGTGCGGGTATGCCGCTATCAGACGGTGCTACCACTCCTTCGGATATCTTGGCGATCAAAGGTCCGACGGCTGTACAGGAATATATCGTGAATGAGGTTCAGGATGTATACCGTCTACAGGGTGTGAAGATCAACGATAAGCACTTCGAGGTTATCGTTCGTCAGATGATGCGTAAGGTAGAGGTGGTTGATCCGGGAGATACTCGCTTCTTGGAGCAGCAGATTGTTGATAAGTTGGAGGTAATGGACGAGAACGATCGTATCTGGGGCAAGAAAGTTGTTACCGATCCGGGAGATTCTCAGACATTGCAGGCCGGACAGATCGTGACTGCACGTAAGTTGAGAGATGAGAATAGTATGTTGAAACGCCGTGATCTTAAGTTGGTCGAGGTACGTGACGCTATTCCGGCTACAGCCAACCAGATCCTTCAAGGTATCACACGTGCCGCTTTGCAGACGAACAGCTTTATGTCCGCCGCATCTTTCCAAGAGACGACGAAAGTATTGAACGAGGCTGCTATCAACGGGAAGGTAGATCGTTTGGAAGGTTTGAAAGAGAACGTTATCTGTGGTCACTTGATTCCTGCCGGTACCGGTCAGCGTGAGTTTGATAAGCTGATCGTAGGCGCAAAGGATGAGTTCGATCGTATCTTCGCTAATCGCAAGAACGTGGTTGATTTCAATGCCATGGACAAAGATGATGAAGAATAGGAACGTTTAATAAACTATAAAGAAAGGCCGGCAGAGCAATCTGTCGGCCTTTTTTGTTCTTCCTTATTTGCTTAATAAATGGATAAACTTTATTTTTGCGAGGTAACAAAGACCATAGATAAATACTGAGACATATAAGAAACATATAATAATCAATATCATGAAGAGAATTTTACTTTGTTTAATGGTGGCTTTATTTGCCACTGGTTGCTTATTCGCTAAAAACAACGATGAGAAAATGAATGTAATGTCTTATAACATCCGTTACGATAATTCGGGTGATAAGGATAATCAATGGAAATTCAGAAGAGATTTCGCTGCTGATTTAGTGAAATTCTATGAGGCGGATGTGTTCGGTGCGCAAGAGGTCTTGAATAATCAGCTGAATGATTTGCTTAATCGTTTACCGGAATACGCTTATGTGGGTGTTGGTCGTGAGGATGGCAAGACGAAAGGGGAGTACGCTCCGATTTTCTATCGTAAGGATCGTTTCTCCGTTGAGAAAAGCGGTAATTTCTGGTTAGCCGAAGATATAAATGCCATTGGTAAGAAAGGTTGGGACGCCGCATGCGAGCGCGTAGCTACTTGGGCGATCTTGAAAGATAAGAATACGGGAAAGAAATTCTTCTTCTTGAATACGCACTTGGATCATATGGGGAAAGTGGCTCGTCATGAAGGAGCTTCATTGGTGCTGGAGCAAGCGAAGAAATTATCCGAGAATTTGCCTATAATCGTGACTGGCGATTTCAATGCCGTGCCTTCTGATGAGCCGATACAAGTATTGACTAATCCGAGTGATCCTCGTCATTTGACTCATTCCCGCACGATCGCAGGGTTTATTTACGGCCCGGAATGGACATTCCATGATTTTGGAAAGATCCCTTACGACAAGCGTGAATGGATTGATTATATCTTCGTGAAAGGGAATATCAAGGTATTGCGTCATGGTGTATTGACTGAAACGTTGAATAACCTGTTCCCATCCGACCATTGCCCGGTAATCAGTACGTTGATACTCGAATAAAAAAGCTTTGTGTGTATGGGGAAAGTAGACGTATTGAAGGAAACTACCCCGCTTTCATCAGAAGATTGCTTCTTGGTCATGCAACGCCCGAAATCGGGGTTTAATTTTCCGTTACATGTACACATGGAGTTTGAGTTGAACTATCTGGAGAATGCCGCTGGCGCTATTCGGATAGTTGGCGATTCGGTCGAGGAAATCGATGATCTGGATTTGGTGTTGATCGCGGGAGGAACGAAGCATGCTTACTCGAACCATAAGTGTCCGTGTAATGGGATCTTTGAGATAACGATACAATTTCATAAATCGTTATTTGATAGCTTAATCAATAGACGGCATTTCAAGACCATGAAGGATATGTTTGATAACGCTTCCAGTGGTCTTGTTTTCAGCCGGGAAATGATACTTGGCATTCAAGATAAATTAAGAATGTTGTCGAACGATAACAAGCCGGATTCTTTCAAGAACCTGTTGCGTTTGGTCGAGATTCTTAAGATTCTATCTTTGGATAAAGC
>OJPM01001199.1_pt1 | contig 13761 bp, 10 predicted proteins | sample 1598471 | NCBI WGS metagenome assembly OJPM01 (sample SAMN03922484, study PRJEB24848) | human gut metagenome | isolation source: stool sample | host: Homo sapiens | place: Germany | collected 2011-05 | reverse complement strand
GGCATCTGCCGCACCTCGCTCGCCGTATCGGCACTTAGAATTATGCGGTATTGCCCTAAAAATATACGGTAAAACGCGCATGTCTATCTGCGGGCGGTGCGCCATAACAATCAGGCGGCGGGAAACAGAACCCCGACCGGGAAAGGAAAAACAATGAAACGTATTCTGGTCGTAGAAGACGAAGCCAGCATCCGCGAACTTGTGGCACTGAACCTGAAAATGACAGGCTGGGAAGTATTGGAAGCCCCCAGCGCGGAACGTGCGCTGGAGTTGATCCAGAAAAATCCCCCCTGCGATGTAGCGCTGCTGGATATCATGCTGCCGGGCATGGATGGGTTTTCGCTGTGCGAAACCATCCGCCACGGCGACCCGTACATCGGTATTATTATGGCGTCCGCCAAAGGGCAGGAGAGCGATAAGATCCGCGGCCTTTCCATCGGCGCGGATGATTACATCACCAAGCCGTTCTCGGTGTCGGAGCTGATGGCCCGCGTGGAAGCGCTGGCCCGCCGAGTGCGCCGCAGCGCCACTGCGGACGATGAACAGGCAGACTCCGAGCCGGATCAGCTGGTCAGCGGCCCCTTTGTGCTGGATGAAAAAAGCCGCGTGCTGTACAAATCCGGCAAGCCCATTGACCTGACCCAGGTGGAATTTCAGATCATGGAGCTGTTTTTCCGCAACCCCGGCACTGCCCTGGTGCGCGAAAAGATTCTGGAAGGCGTTTGGGGCAAGGGGTATTTCGGCGATGTCAAGATCGTGGATGTCAACATCCGCCGCCTGCGCATGAAAGTGGAAGATGAACCCAGCAGCCCCCAGCACATTTTGACCGTCTGGGGCTATGGCTACCGCTGGAACGCATAATTACCGCATTTTTATGGAAAGGGGGCTGCCGCCTGTGCAGAGCATTACCCGCCGCTGGCTGCGCGGCAGCCTGCTGATTACCATTTGCATCCTGGCTGCGGCGCTGGGGCTGTTTTTGTATTACAGCCACCAGAATTTGTACGGCGGGGTGCAGCGTGCCATGCAGGCGCGGTTTTCCACCGTGGAGGGACGTTTGCAGGCAACCGGCACCGCCGGCAGCAGCCAGGCAACGTCTGAAAGCCGCAGCCAGTCCCTGCGCCGCACGGTGGAACAGTTTGATGAAAAAGATAAGTTCGAGTTCATGCTGTTGGATTCCTCCGGCGTGGTGCTGGCAACCTCCAGCGGCACCATGAACAAGAATCTGCTGAGCGAGGGCAGGGATTTTTATCAGGCTGTCACCGGCTCCACCGGCAGCGGCATGGTCACTTTCCGCACAGCGGACGGCGAACACGTGATGGCTGTTACCAGCCTGGTGCCTTATGCGGCGGGCAATGTGACGGCCATGCGTCTTGTTACCAGCCTGACGCTGGTGGACCGCCAGTGGTACAGCACGCTGATGGTTTCGTTCGGCGTGGCGGCGGTGGTGCTGGGGTTTGCGGTGTTCAGCGGCCTGTTTTTTATCCGCACCATTGTGCGGCCGCTGGGCCAGGTGGAAGCCACCGCCAATCGCATTGCCCACGGCGATTTGACCACCCGCCTGCCGGATGCCCCGTATGACGATGAGATCGGCCGCCTGTGCAAAGCCATCAACCAGATGGCCGAGGACCTGACAAAAACGGAACGGATGAAAAACGAGTTCATCTCCTCTGTCAGCCACGAACTGCGCACTCCGCTGACCAGCATCAAAGGCTGGGTGGAAACCATCGCCAACATCCGTGACCCCGATGACGAAAACTACCGCAAGGGTATTACCATTATCCGCAGTGAGACCGACCGCCTGTATGATATGGTGGAGGAACTGCTGGATTTTTCCCGCCTGCAAAACGGCATCAAGCTGAACTGCGAGGTGCTGGATTTTGTGGCCGAAGCCACCGACGCTGCCCTGTTTGTGGAAGCCCGCATCCGGCAGGAGGGGCTGCACCTTGTGTATGACGAACCGCCGGAGCCGTATCCCGTTTGGGCTGACCCCGCCCGCCTGCGCCAGGTGTTTGTCAACGTATTTGATAACGCCATCAAATATTCGCCGCCGGAAGGAACCATTTTCTTTACTCTGACCCGCACCGCCACCACCGTAACGGCCAGCATCCGGGATCAGGGCCGCGGCATTGCGCCGGATGACCTGCAAAACGTAAAGATGAAATTTTTCAAAGCCAAAAACGCCGTGCGTGGTTCCGGCATCGGCCTGGCGGTGGTGGATGAGATCACCAAAGCACTGGGCGGTACGGCGGATATCACCTCAACGTTGGGGCAGGGTACCACCGTTACCATCACCCTGCCCATCTACCACGCTGGGCAGGAACATCTGCACGCGCCGATTTGACCGCAAAAATAAAGGAGAACCCATGCCGCAAGAACAACGTCCAACTGAAAAATTCCGTACCTCTGTGGGCGGCCAGGCCCTGATGGAGGGCATTATGATGCGCGGCCCTGAAAAAATCTGCTGCGCGGTACGCCGCCCGGACGGCACGATTGATCTGAGCTATTCCGATGTGACCACCCACTGGTACAATAAAGTTCCCCTGGTGCGCGGAGTGTGCAATATGGTGGAAAACCTGATGAACGGGTACAAATACCTGATGCACTCCGCCGATATTGCCATGACGGAAGAGGAAAAAGAGGAAGAAAAGCAGAACGAGAGCAAGCTGGACCGCTGGCTGGACGAACACGCCGGCCCCAAGGTACAAAGTGCGCTGATGACCCTTTCCGCCTGCGCAGGTGTAGTGCTGGCAATTTTTCTGTTTACCTTTCTGCCTACGTTCCTGACTGGGCTGGTGGCAAAAGTGATCCCCATGGGGCGCTGGCCGCGGGTCATCCTGGAAGCAGTGCTCAAGCTGGCAATCTTTTTGGGTTACATGTTCCTCTGCACCCGCATGAAGGAAATCCACCGCATGTTCCAGTACCACGGGGCTGAGCACAAAACGATTGCCTGCTATGAGGCAGGTGAGGAATTGACGGTTGCTAACATCCGCAGACATACGCGGTTCCACCCCCGCTGCGGCACCAGTTTTTTGATTCTGGTCATTCTGGTCAGCATTGTGCTGTATGCGGTGCTGCCGTGGAGCGGTACCATGCTGCGCGTGCTGTACAAGCTGGCCATGCTGCCGCTGCTGGTGGGCATCTGTTATGAGATTTTGAAGTGGGCAGGGCGTTCCAACTCGCTGCTGGCACGGGCTGTTTCGGTGCCGGGGCTTTGGCTGCAGCATCTGACGACCTTTGAGCCGGAAGATGACATGATTGAAGTGGCCATCGCCGCCGTTACCCCCGTACTGCCCAAAAAGCCGGAGGACGGCCAATGGTAACGTCGCTTGCCCCACAGCAGCTGGCGGGCATTCTGCCGCGCCAGGCTGTGCGCATGGTGCAGGATGCTCTGCAGGCCGCAGGCTGCCCCGATGCTGATTACGACGCCCGCGAACTGCTGCGCATTGCCGCTGGAAAAGATCCGCGCTTGCTGTTTGACCCGCTTACCCGGCCGCAGGCTGAGTGCCTGGCGGAACTGGCGGCTCAGCGCATGCAGCGGGTGCCGCTGCAATACCTGGCAGGGGAGTGGGACTTTCTGGGGTTGACCTTCAAAGTCGGCCCCGGTGTGCTCTGCCCCCGCGCAGACAGCGAGGTGGTGTGCGAAACTGCCATTGAGCTGTTGCAGCAGATGGGAAAACCTGAGCCCCAGGTGCTGGACCTGTGCGCCGGAACTGGCTGCCTGGGCATTGGCATCCGCCATTTTGTGCCAAGTGCCAGCGTGACCTGTGTGGAAAAAAGCCCGCAGGCGCTGCAATACCTGCAAGCCAACGTACATGGCACCGGTGTGCAGGCAAAGGCAGCGGATGTGCTGCAATACTGGCGAGAGCTTATGCCCCAAAGCGTGCAGCTGATCATCTCCAACCCGCCGTACCTGACCGGGGCAGAGATGCAGGCCCTGATGCCGGAGACCGCCCACGAGCCAGCTATGGCGCTGGACGGCGGAACGGATGGGTTGGATTTTTACCGCGCCATTGCCGCCCACTACCGTGATATTGTCTGCCCCGGTGGGTGGCTGGTGTTTGAGATTGGCTGTGCCCAGCGGGCGGATGTGATGGAGATATGCCGCCAAAACGGCTGGCAGCAAGTGCAGGCAAGGAAGGATTACGGCGGCAACGACCGTGTGGTGTACGCCCAACAGGTGAAATAAATCTGATTTTCAACGTTTTGCAGCTGAAATGTGGAAAATGCAAAGAAAATTTTGAAAAGATGACAACAAATGGTTGTAATTCGTGCCGCGATTGGTTATAATAATACCTGATAAACGCAGGACGACCATTTGGATAGCGGCGCACCTGCCGTACAAAATAAAAACAGCACCGCAGTTGCCTGTGGTGCGTATGGGATACAACGCACGATCGCTCAGATAAGGAGATATAAACTTATGGCAGCAAAAAAGGAAAGTTCATCCAAGCAGCTCCCCACCGGCCCGGCAGGGGATAAAAAGGCAGCGCTGGAGACGGCACTGGCCCAGATCGAAAAGCAGTTTGGCAAAGGCGCCGTGATGAAGCTTGGGACCAACGTTGCCATGCAGGTGGATGCCATTTCCACCGGCAGCCTGGGGCTGGACCTGGCGCTGGGCATCGGCGGCCTGCCACGCGGACGCATCATTGAGGTATATGGGCCGGAATCTTCCGGTAAAACCACCCTGGCCCTGCATGTTCTGGCTGAAGCCCAGAAGCTGGGCGGCGAGGTTGCCTTTATCGACGTTGAGCACGCCCTGGATCCCACCTATGCCCGCGCCCTTGGCGTTGACATTGACAGCCTGTTGGTCAGCCAGCCGGATACCGGCGAGCAGGCCATGGAAATCTGCGAAGCTCTGGTACGCTCCGGTGCGATTGACGCTATTGTTGTGGACTCTGTTGCTGCCATGGTGCCCAAAGCCGAAATTGAAGGCGAAATGGGCGATTCCCACGTTGGCCTGCAGGCCCGCCTGATGAGCCAGGCTCTGCGTAAGCTGACCGGCATCATCGGCAAAACGAACACCGTCTGCATCTTTATTAACCAGCTGCGCGAAAAAGTCGGTGTGATGTACGGCAACCCTGAAGTGACCACCGGTGGCCGCGCCCTGAAATATTATTCCTCTGTACGTATTGATGTGCGCCGCATTGAGGGCCTGAAGGACGCCAGCGGTTCCTTTATCGGCAACCGTACCCGCGCCAAGATCGTCAAGAACAAAGTGGCACCCCCGTTCCGTGAGGCCGAGTTTGACATCATGTTCGGCGAGGGAATCTCCAAACTGGGCGAAATGATCGATCTGGGTGCTAAGCTGGGCATTGTGCAAAAGAGCGGCGCATGGTTCAACTATGGCGATATCCGCCTGGGCCAGGGCCGCGATAACGCCAAGCTCTACCTGAAAGAACACCCTGATGTGGCTGCTGAGATTGAAAAGCAGGTGCGCGAAAATGCGGACCGTCTGCTGGCGGCCGGCAAAAAGGGAACCGTGAAGCCGCTGGAGAAGCCGGCTGTTACCCCCGTTGCTGCTGAAGATGCCCCTGCCGCTCCCATGGCGGATGCACCCAAGACCACCGGCAGCGAGATGGACCTCGACATCATGGTTGACGAATAAGCGATGCCGAAGCTGACACAGGTAAAAGAAACAAAAAGAGGCCGCTATGCGCTGTTCTTTGACGGCGAGTTTGCCTTTTCGCTGGACGAGGACACCTTTGCCATGGCGGGGCTGCATACCGGGGATGAGCTGGAAGAATGGCAGATCCATGACCTGCAGACCAAAAGCGACACCCGCAAGGCTGTGGATAAAGCCATGGATCTGCTGGCCCTGCGGGACCATGCAGCCGGGGAGCTTTATCAAAAGCTCTGCCGCAGCTTTGACCCCCACAGCGCTGCCGCCGCCGTGGCAAAAATGCAGGAGCTGAACCTGCTGGATGACGCCGGTTTTGCCCGCCGCCGTGCGGCGGAGCTGCTGCGCAAGCGCAAGAGCCGCCGTGCAATTCTGGATGATCTGCACGCCAAAGGCATTGACCGCGGCGTGGCCGCCGAAGCGGTGGAAGCTCTGTTTGCCCAAAGCGAGGAGGACGAGGAGGAAAACCCGGAGCTGGCCAATGCCCGCGCACTGGTGGAACGCCACTATGCCGCAAAGCTGGCACAGGGCAAATGGCAGCAGGTAGCTGCCGCTTTGGCACGGCGCGGGTTCTCCCACAGCGTGATCCGCCAGGCATTGGCAGATGCCGAGACAGAAGAAACCGAAGCGTAACACAAAAAAAGTACACACCGCAGGGGCAAAAAATGCTCCTGCGGCATTGTGGTATCAATGCACCGAACGGATAGCTTTGCCTGAATTTTGCCCAAGCAAGCGGCAGAGCCCAACATAACATACTGAAAAGAGAGACAGGAACAACCATACATGAATATTGCAATTATTTCCCTTGGATGCCCCAAAAACCAGGTCGATGCTGATGTATTCTGCCACGCGCTGATCAAGGCGGGCCACCAGACGGTTGCGGACCCCGAACAGGCGGACATTATTATTGTCAACACCTGCGGCTTTATCCAGTCCGCTAAAGAGGAAGCCATTGAAAACATTTTGATGGCCTGCCAGTATAAGCAGCAGAACCCCAACCTGAAGGTGATCGTGACCGGCTGCCTGGCTGAGCGCTATAAAACCCAGATTGTGAGCGAAATGCCGGAAGTGGACGCCGTTGTGGGCATTGGCTCCAACGCCGCTCTGCCCGCCATTGTGGAGCGCCTGACCGCCAACGGCGCGGGCCAGGTGGAAAGCTATGGCCCCAAATGCAATATGGAGCTGGGTGGTGCCCGTGTTATCAGCACGCCGCGCCACTATGCTTACCTGAAAATTGCCGAAGGCTGCAACAACCGCTGCCATTACTGCGCCATCCCGCTCATCCGCGGCCCGCTGCGCAGCCGCCCCATTGACGACTGTGTTGCCGAAGCTCGCTGGCTGGCCGGGGAGGGCGTGAAAGAGCTGATCCTGGTGGCGCAGGACCCCACCGCTTACGGCGAGGACTGGGGCAAACCCGGCGCAGTTTGTGAACTGTTGGATAAGCTGAACACCATTGAGGGCATCCGCTGGATCCGTGTGCTGTACGCCTACCCGGAGCGTATCTCCGATGAATTCATCGCAGCCCTTGTGCGCAACAATAAGGTTGTGCCGTATCTCGATCTGCCCATCCAGCACTGCGATGACGAGGTGCTGAAAAACATGAACCGCCGCGGCGGCCGCAAAGAAATTGAGGATGCCATCCGCCGCCTGCGCGCGGCCATCCCCAACATCACGCTGCGCACCACCCTGATTGCAGGTTTCCCTGGTGAGACCGAGGAACAGTACAGCGAGCTGTGCGACTTTGTCAAAACCGTCAAGTTTGACCGCCTGGGCTGCTTTGCCTATTCCGCCGAGGAAAACACCGTGGCCGCCAAGATGGACAACCAGATTGACGAGGAAGTCAAGCAGCGCCGCGCAGACCACATTATGGAGCTGCAGGCCGAGATCAGCGCGGAAAAGGAAGCAGAAAAGGTCGGCAAGACCTATGAGTGCATCTGCGATGGCGTGGACGATGAAACCGGCATGTACCTGCTGCGCTCCGCAGCAGACTGCCCGGAAATTGATGGCAGCATCATGACCCCGGCAGATACCCCGCTGGAAGCCGGCGCGTTCTATAACGTTACCATCACCGATGCCGATACTTATGATCTTTATGGTTATGCGGAAAGCAAAGTGGAGGAATAAACCATGAATCTGCCTAACAAATTAACGATGATGCGTGTCATCATGGTGCCGTTCTTTATGGTATTTGCTGCTATGAGCCATATGGGCACGCTCCGGTTCAACGCAACGTATGCCTTGATAGCGGGCATTCTGTTTGCTGTGGCCAGCTTTACGGATTTCCTGGATGGCTACCTGGCCCGCAAGAACCACCTGGTAACGGACTTTGGCAAGTTTATGGACCCGCTGGCTGATAAAATGCTCACCACCGCCGCCATTATTTATATGGTGGTGGACGGTGTCTGCTCCCCCGTGGTGCTGGCCATCATCATGTTCCGCGAGTTTGCTGTGGCCGGTGTGCGCATGATTGCGGCAGAGTCCGGTACCGTCATTGCCGCAAACATGTGGGGCAAGGTCAAAACCGTGCTGCAGATGGTCACCATCATCTTCTATTACTTTGCCATGGCGCTCGCCCCGGCGGACGGCGTTGGGGTTATCAGCTTTACCACCCAGGTGCTGTGCTGGGCCGTTGCTGCCGTTACCGCACTTTCCGGCTGCATCTACCTGTGGCAGAATCGTTCCTGCTTTATGCAGGCAAAATGATGCTGCCCCCTTGCAACCGCTTATCAGGGCGGCTATAATAAATCTGAACGGTTTGCAGGTTTAGCCGCGCCGTACCAGCAAAGTTGGGAAAGGAAGTTCCTGTCCATGCAGATTTTTAATACCATGACCCGCAAAAAGGAAGATTTTATCCCGCAGGAGCCGGGCGTTTATCGCGTTTACGTCTGCGGCCCTACGGTGTATAACTATATCCATATCGGCAATGCGCGCCCCATGATCGTGTTTGACACGCTGCGCCGCTATCTGGAGTACCTTGGCAACAAGGTGCTGTATGTCTCCAATATCACCGATATTGACGATAAACTGATCAAAAAAGGCCAGGCGGACGGCACCACCATGCAGGAGGTTGCCCGCAAGTTCGAGGCCGAGTACATCAAAGATTCTGAGGGCCTGAACGTTAAGGCCCCCACCGTGCGCCCCCGCGCAACCGAGCATATCGGTGAGATCATCAAGATCGTCAAGGACCTGGTCGAATCCGGACATGCTTACGTTGCCCACAACGGCGATGTCTACTTCCGCGTTAAGTCTGATCCCGGTTACGGCAAGCTGAGCCACCTGAACCTGGACGACCTGGAAAGCGGCAACCGCGAACTGCGCAGCCAGATGGATGACGACCTGAAAGAAGACCCCGCAGATTTTGCTGTCTGGAAGGCCGCCAAGCCGGGCGAGCCTTCCTGGAACAGCCCCTGGGGCCAGGGCCGTCCGGGCTGGCACATTGAGTGCAGCGCCATGGCCCGTAAGCACCTGGGCAAGACCATCGACCTGCATGCAGGCGGCCAGGACCTGATCTTCCCCCATCACGAAAACGAGATTGCACAGTCGGAGTGCGCCAACGGCTGCACCTTCAGCCATTACTGGATGCACAACGGCTTTTTGAACATCAACAACCAGAAGATGTCCAAGAGCGCCAACAACTTCTTTACCGTGCGTGAAATTGCCGATAAGTACGGCTATGAGCCGATCCGTTATTTTATGCTCACCGCTGGTTACCGCATGCCGCTGAACTATACGGTGGACCTGATCGAGAGCTGCAAGAACAGCTTGGAGCGCCTGTACACCTGCCGCGATAACCTGGATTTTGCCATCCGCAATGCCCATGGCACTGACACTGCCCTGACTGAAAAGTGCGAAGAAGCACGCAAAAAGTTCAAGACCGCCATGGATGACGACCTGAACACCCCCGATGCTCTGGCCGCCATTTTTGAGTTCGTCAAGGACATCAACACCATGTCCGATGCTGCCGATAAGGCTACGTTGGAAAAGGCCGCCGCCACGTTTGACGAGCTGACCGGTGTGCTGGGCCTGATGTACAACCGCAAGGCCGAGGAAGCCCCCGACGAAGTGAAGCAGCTGGTGGAAGAGCGCGCCGCAGCCAAAAAGGCCAAGGACTTTGCCCGCGCCGATGCTCTGCGCGCCAAAATCACTGAGCTGGGCTGGAATGTGATGGACACCGCCAAGGGCCCGCAGCTGACCAAGCTATAATTATTACTGCACAATCACGGCAAAACAAAGGAATTGGAAACAGGGAAGCATCTGCCTCTGCTTCCAGTTCCTTATTTTATTGCAGCGGCAAATACGCTGCATGATCTGGAGAGTTCAGAATGACAAATACCAGAACCAAACAGAAAGAGCGAACGCTGTATATTATATTGGCCGCAGCGCTTGCCGCGCGCCTGCTGCTGGCCCTTGTTACTGAAGGCTACACCTATGATATGAGCTGCTTTGTGGCCTGGGGGGATAAGCTGGCCAGCGAAGGTCCCGCGGCCTTTTACAGCGCCGATTATTTTGCGGACTACCCGCCCGGCTACATCCTTGTGCTGGGGCTGGTCAGCCTGGTGCGCAAGGCGCTCCAACTGAGCTATGAATCCCACTGGACTTATTTTTTGCTGGCACTGATCCCCGCAATCTGTGATTGTGCCGCCGTGGTGCTGCTGGACCATATCAGCCGCCGGTATATGGGGCAGGGCAGGGCACAGCGCTGCCTGGTGCTGTTTGCGGCATTCTGCCCGCTGACCTTGTTTGATACCGGCATCTGGAAGCAGATCGATGGGGCTTTTGCGCTGCCGCTGCTGCTCTGCTTCTGGCTGCTGGAAGAGCGCCGCTACCTGCTCGCTGCGGTGCTGTACGGCGTGGCGCTGGCCATCAAGCCGCAGGCACTGTTGGCTGGGCCGGTGCTGGCCGTCTGCTTTTTGGTGGCTATTGCGGATGCCGTGCGGGATGGCAAAAGCCCGCTGAAATCGGTCGGCCAGATTTTTTGCGGTGCTGCGCTGGCTTTGCTGCCGCCGCTGCTGGCGGGCCTGCCGTTTTACGGGGCAAAAAATCTGGTGCCGTCCTTGATCGATAAGTACATCACCACGGCGTCTGGCTACCAGTATGCCACCATCAATGCGTTCAACTGGTTTGCAGCGCTGGGCGGCAACTGGCAGGCGCTGGATGCTTGCCCGGTGTTTAACCTGAGCTGGAAAGTGCTGGGCATTTTCAACATCGCTGTTATCACGGTGCTGCTTGTGGTGCTGGCGGTCATCAGCTGGCGGGCGGGGCAGTTTTCCCCGCTGCTGCTGGCAGCGTTTTACACGGTGGGGATTTTTACCTTTGCCCATTGCATGCACGAGCGTTACCTGGTGCTGGGCATGCTGCTGGTACTGCTTGCTGCGGCGCGCTGGAATGACATCCGTCTGTATGGCGCCGGGTTTGGTCTGTCGATAACGGGCTTCTTGAACCTGGAAACTGTGTATACCCTGGTAGGCAGCGATGACGAGTGGCTCAGCAGCGATACCAGCCGCGAGTTTGCCATGGCAGTCGGCTTTGCCGAAACGGCAGCCTTTGTGCTGCTGGCTTTCACCGCGTGGGCCATCTGCCGCCATGGAGCGATTTCTCCACTGGCAAAAGTGGAAACCATCGAAAAAGATAAAACAAAAACAGTGCAGAAAAAGCTGGGACTGTGCACCCTGCGCATTGATCCGCAGCCTGCCTGGACGGCTAAAGAGAAGAAAGCCTTGGCAACGCTGACGTTGATCGTTGCTGTGGTGAGCTTTGCTTACCTTGGCAGCATGAAAGCACCGCAGAACCCTGTGGATGCTACGGACAGCACGGCAACCATCGACTTTACCCCGCAGCAGGACGCGGTGGAAATCTGGGTGTACCCCGGCATTTCCACCGGTGGCAGCCTGCGCATCACGGATGCAGCGGGCAATGAGCTGTACCAGAAGGAACTGAGCTATGCAACGCCGTTCTGCTGGACCAAAACGGCCATCACGGCTCCGGCAGGGCAGACCTTGACCGCAACGATTGAAAATGCGCAGATGTTTGAACTGGCCCTGCGGGATGCCACCGGTGCGCTGGTGCCGGTAACGGGCGGCGATGCTCTGTTTGATGAGCAGAGCGAAGTGCCAGATACCATCAGCCAGCTGAACAGCATGTATTTCGATGAAATCTATCATGGCCGTACTGGGTACGAAATGCTGCACCGCATGACGGCATACGAAACCACCCACCCGCCGCTGGGCAAAGATTTTATCATGCTGGGCATTGCTATTTTTGGAATGACAGCCTTTGGCTGGCGCTGTGCCGGAACGCTGTTCGGCGTGATGCTGGTGCCGCTGATGTGGTGCTTTGCCCGCCGTCTGACCCACAAACGCTGGGCCGGGGCCATGGCAGGTGCGCTGATTGCCGCTGGGTTTATGCGATTTTCCCAAAGCCGCATTGCCACAATCGATATTTACGGTACGTTCTTTATCCTGTTAGGCGCATATTTTATGGTATGGTATTGCCAGAGCGTGCTGCAAAACGGCGTAGACGGCTCGCTGCTGCCCATGGCGCTGGGCGGCGTGGCATTTGGGCTTGGGTGTGCATCCAAGTGGACCGGAATTTATGCCGGGGCAGGGCTTGCGGTATTGTACCTGGGTGTGCTGTATGCCCGCTGGAAGCAAAAACAGCCGGGCTTCTGGAAAGAATTCCGGATGGCTGCTGTGGGCGGTGTGGCGTTTTACATCGTTGTGCCGTTCCTGATCTATCTTGCATCCTACCTGCCTTATTGGTGGAAAGACCCTACCTTTGGTTTGCGGGATTGGTGGGATTGCCAAACCTACATGTACTGGTATCATTCCACCCTGAAAGCAACCCACCCGTTTGAAAGCCGCTGGTACACCTGGCTGCTGGACCTGCGCCCAGTGTGGTATTACAAAAATTCTTACCTGGAAGCTGGGCTTCAGGGCAGCATTGCGGGTTTTTATAACCCGGTCATTTGCTGGGCGGGGCTGTTCTGCATTTTGCTGCTGCTGTGGCGCCAGGTTTCGGCTCGCGGCACGGCAAAGGGAGCGGGCGTTCTGATCTTGTACGCCAGCCAGCTGCTTTCCTGGATGCTGGTATCGCGCTGCACTTTCATGTACCATTACTTCCCCAGCTCGGTCTTTGCGTTGACGGCCGTTGTGCTGGTTTTAACGCAGATGAAGCGGCAGGACCGCGCCAAAAAGATTGGCGCGGGGCTGTGCATTGCGGCGCTGGTGTGCTTTGCCTGGTTCTATCCCGTTCTGTCCGGCTTGCCCGTGCCGACCCTGTGGGCGCAGAGCACCAAGATTTTGCCGAGTTACGGGTTCTATTAAGGCAGTTACGGGGAGTCTTTTCGGCCTTTTTGAAAAAAGGCCTGGCGAAAAACTTTAATTATTTTCACGAATTACATTATATAAAATAAATGTGCGGCTCCGGGCGGTGAATGCAGCGGGGCCGCACATTTTTGTGTGCAGGAGAATTTGAAGAAAAAGCAATATTTTTAGAGTGCATCTCTAACCTGGCGCTCCGACTTGGCCGCCCTACTGACACTTTAGAAGATCCCCAAACAAAAACCGCCGCCCCAATCAGGGCAGCGGCCAATCAATATTCTATATGCGATAAGTACCGATCTTCACGCAAGGTAGAGGCTTACGCGGCAAAAATCAGGTTTCCGGCAGGTAGATATGGTGGGGCAAGCCCTCAACATAGATGGGGGTCAGCTCGGCCTGGATCAGCGGCATAGCATAAGCCAGGAACTCCGGCAGCATGGCAGTGTGGTCGGCGTTGACCCATTCCAGCGGAACTTTCTTTTCCAGGTTGGCAACCTCGCTGATGGGGTGCAGGCTGGTGGTACACTGGTACGGTGCGTTGGAAATGCGGTCCAGTGCGACCATTTCGCCGGTGTGGCCCTCAAAAGCAGCCTTGGCGGCAGCACCGCCCACCTGGTATGCCTCGGTGATATCGGTACGGCTGGTCAGGTGGCCAGCGCAGCGCTGCAGGGTGGAAAGCTCAATGCAGCGGGTCTTGGTGTCCAGACGGCGGGCAACGGTGTTGGCCAAAAAGCGTGCCGTGCCGGTCAGGGCTTTGTGGCCGAACGCGTCAACTGCGTGCACATCGTCGGCCAGCTCGCAGACATAGCGGCCATCAGCCAGTTT
>OJPM01001189.1_pt1 | contig 13843 bp, 6 predicted proteins | sample 1598471 | NCBI WGS metagenome assembly OJPM01 (sample SAMN03922484, study PRJEB24848) | human gut metagenome | isolation source: stool sample | host: Homo sapiens | place: Germany | collected 2011-05 | reverse complement strand
AAAGCGCAGATAATACTGGATGTCTTATCGAGCATTTTGGCAACGCAGATGCCGTGCCGCAGCCGCCGGAGCGGTGCTTAAGCCGTCAGGCGGGAATTGTGCGGTATTGCCTTAGGTTTGCGGCAAGGAACCACCCCTCAGGCCGCTTCGCGTCCAGCTCCCCTCCAGGGGAGCCACCACAATCATGGGGTTCCCCACCCTACTGGCCTGGCAAATATTTCACCGAACCTATGCCCACAAATACAAAAATGCCGCAGCAGACTGTTACATCTGCTGCGGCATTTCTATTTAGGGGTTAATGGGCTGGGTTACAGCTCATTGTTCAGGCTGTGGGATTACTGCAGAACGCCGGTGTTCTTATCAAAGTGATAAGTGCGGCCATCGATGACTGCATCGCCCTTAGCCATGGTGCCATAGATCGGGTCGAAATAGTAACGCTTGTCAGCGCTCCAGCCCTTGATCATGTGGCCCTGTGCATCGTAACGGACCCACTTGCCGGTACCATCGGCGCGGTCAGCCCACTGGCCAGCTTCGGATTCCTGATAGACATCCTTGCTGGTGGCTTTCTTGCCCTGGTCAACGGCATCCAGCCAGTACCAAGCGTCGGAAGCCGGGTCATAGATTTCCTTGCCGCGGCCATCCAGGCCCTGGCGAACGCCCTTTTCGTACCAGAAGTCAGCGCCTTTGATGGTCAACCACTGGCCGTCCAGAGCGATACCGGTGTACTCGTCAAATGCGCAAGGTACACCGTCAATATCGCCTGCGCCCTTAGCCATAGCGCCGGTGATCAGGTCAAAGTAGTAGGTGCCCTTATCGGTCGTCTGCCAGCCCTTGACCATGTGGCCGTTCTCATCGTAACGGACCCACTTGCCGGTGCCATCGGGCTTATCAGCCCACTGGCCGGCGGCGGATTCCTGATAAACGTCCTTGCTGACGGTCATTGCGCCGCCCTGGACAGCATCCAGCCAGTACCAAGCGTCGGAATTGGGATCATAGATCTCTTTGCCGCGGCCGGTGGTACCCTGCTTCACGCCGTTTTCGTACCAGTACTTCTTGCCGTTTTCTTCAACCCAGCCGTTCTTCTCGCCGTACTTGGCGGTGTAGTCCTTGCCGTTGAAGGTGACAGCAGCGGTGGTAACGCCGCTGGTCTGCTTTACCGTTGCATCCACGAACTGTGCGCTTGCGCAGTTCTTATCGGTGCAGGTAAAGACAGCCATTGCGGTAATGGTGGTCTTTTCAGCGGCACCATGAACGGTGCGCGTTTCGGGTTCAGTAGACGGTACCTCAGTCGGCTCCGGCACAGCAGTCGGCTCTGCCGGCTTTGCGGTCGGAGTTGCGGTCGGAGTTGCAGTCGGAGTTGCAGTCGGAGTTGCAGTCGGAGTTGCAGTCAGTGCTTCAAACACAGCGCTAACGGTAACATCAGCGGCAGGCATCTTGAAGGTAGCCTTGCCATCGGTCAGGGTCAGCTTTTCGGTCTTTTTATCTTCGCCGATCTGATAGCTGTAGGTCAGGCTGTCAGCCTTGAGCTGGTAGTTATCAGCTGCCTTAACGGTAACGGTAACGTCGGTGCCCTCAACAGCTGCGGTCGGGTCTACGGTAACAGTGCCGTTCTCAGCAGGAGCTGCGGTAACCTTGTATTCCTTAACAAACTCTGCGCTGACGTTGACAGGGTAAGCAGGCATTGCAAAGGTGTAGGTGTTGGCTTTTTCGGTATCAGCCTTCACTTCAACGGTCTTATCGGTGTTGTCAGCGTCTTTGTAGGTAACCTTCACGCTGCCAGCCTTCAGGGCATAGCCGGTTGCGGGCTTAGCAGTCAGGGTTACGGTTTCCTTCTCAGCTGCTTCTTTAGCGGAAGCAGTGATCTCACCATTGGTCAGGGCAGCAACATTAACCGCATAAGTCTTAGCGTTCTTTGCAACGCTGATGGTCACATCGCCGTCCGGCATGGTGAAGGTGTAAACCGTCTTAGCCTTTTCGGTGGTAGCCTGGGCTGCGGCTTCGTCCTGCGCTGCTTCCTGAACTTCAGTCAGGGCAACATCGGTATCGCCGTTCTTTGCGGTAACGGTAACGATATCGGTGCCTTTCTTTTCTACGGTCAGGGTAACGGTATCGTCCTTGATGTAGGTGTTGCTGGTGGTGCCCAGGGTCAGGGTAACACCTTCAACTGGATCGGGCAGGGTAACGGTGTGGGGGGTGCTTTCGGTTGCGGTATGGCAATCAGAGCACAGGTACACATTGTTGCCAACGGACTTGGTTTCCAGCTCGTCCAGAGCCCAGGTATGGCCCTTGGGCAGTGCGCCGTCAGCGTACTTCTTTTCACCCTTGGTCAGGCCGTACTTGGTGGTGCGGTCCTGGGTGTAAGCGGGGGTATCGCACCATGCTTCAACGGAAACATTGGTGGTTGCGCCGCTCTTCAGGTCGCTGACCATGTCGGACATCGGCATGGTTTCAACCAGGTTAGCGCACCACATGAACTCTTCGTTCTTGTTCTTCTCGTCAGAGCTGCCCATGTTCTGGTTGTAACTCGGGTTGTAGTTCCAGGACTCGGTCTTGTAGCTCTTACGGTTTGCATAAGAAGTGCCGGAGGCATCGGTCTTGACTTCTGCCTTGCCGTCCACCAGTTCCTTATAGGTGTTGGACAGGTTGGTGCCGACAGAAACGACCAGCTGATCCTTGGTGGTGTTGATGCCGGTGATCACAGTCTGGCCCTGCTGGGTGGTGGTAGCAAAGCTGTAGCTGTCACGCAGGGTCAGGCCAGCCAGAGGATGGTTCTTGAAGGTGCCCAGATACTTCACACTGCTGGTATCCTGGGCGCTGTCCATGATAACCATGCTCATGCCGGGAAAGTGGGTATCGGGAACCATGTTGCCGTCCTTATCCTTGGTCAGCTTAATGCCGCCATAGACGGTGTTGTATTCCTTCACTTCTTCCACTGCGCCGGTGGTCGGGTCCATACGGTAGATGGCGTTGTTGACGTTGAAGTACAGCTTGCCATCATACAGTGCGGTAGAGTGTACCAGTGCGGGGTAGATCCGCTTTGCAGCAGCGTCTGCCAGGCACTCGGTGTTCAGGTTGTTTTCAACCTTGGTATGCTTATCTTTTGCACTGGTATCGATCTTATAGATGGTGCCAGCTTCGGCCAGAACCTTGGCATTGCTGTCGTCATCATTGAAGTTGCTGCTGGTTTCCTTCAGATCGTTGTAGTACATCAGGATGATATCAAACGGGTCATCCGTCTTGGTAAAGCTGCTCATGCTGAAGCCGCCGGGCCTGCTGCTGCTGGAATCCTCTTTGCGGATATAGTAGTTCGCATTACGCGGACGTGCTTCCAGAGTATCGGGGCCCTGGTTCTGCATCTTCTTCATGAACTGCTGCATCTGGGAGTTGTTACCAGAGCTGCCGGAACCAGAGTTGCCGTTGTTGCCGTTCTCGGACTGCTGGCGGCGCATGTTGTTGTACAGGTTCTGGTTGGTCGTGGTATCAACGTAATAGAAGTAATTATTGTCGAAGTAGATGGGGCTGCAGATAGAGGTGAACCAGGTATCCTCGTAGCAGGTATCGGTGTAACGGGTCTCGTTCTTGTTCTCCGCCTTGGTGTAAGAGTAATGCGGCTTGCCGTTGTTCAACACAACATTGCCGTCATCATCCACATCGGGATTCTTGTTCTTGGTGTAGGTGTAGCCATCGTACAGCGAGTCAATGTAATCATAGTACTTGCTGTAACGGCCTTCCAGACCGGAGGGAGAAACCAGGAAGTTGACATGGCGCATGTCGCCTGCGTTCTCAACGCGGGTCTGGGCCATGCACTCGGTGTTCACGTCATCATAGCAGACGTCAACATAGTACCAGTTCTTGTTGGCTTCGCCGGTGGTCATCGTAGCAGAATTGCTGTCGCCCTGCAGCTTGTTGACCTTGACTGCGTTGAAGTAGTGGACGTTGTTGAACATGCCGCCGCCGAACGCATTACCGGCAACACTGGTATCAGAAGTATCGCAGTAATACAGGATCTGGGCAAAGTCAACAACAGCGTTATCGCCTACTTCATCGGGGGTCTTCCAAACTTCTTTGCCGTCAACGGTCTTTTTATAGATTTCCTTGTTGTCAGGCAAATTCTGGACCATGTAGTTAAATGCAGATGCATAGCCCAGGCAGATGCAGCCATACTCAACGCCCTTAGCGCCGATCCCGCCGCCCAGCAGGGCACCGAAAGCAGTCATCTGGATGGGGTCGTTGTTGCCGCCGCCGGTGATATCGCCCATGGAGCCCATATCGAATTCTGCAACCTGGGAGATCCAGTCATGCAGGATCAGCAGCTTGGTGACATAGTCAGCACTGTCACCCAGCTTGGCAACCTGTGCCAAGCCTGCATCACGGATGCCTTTCAGAGCTTCGCCATAGTTCATGACGTAAGACATAAAGCCCTGCGGCAGGAACTGCAGCATATATGCCATGGTCGTCGGGGGCACATCCTGGTTGGGGTCCAGGTTGCACAGCACTTTGATTGCGCCCATGGTGCCGGTGATGCTGCCATCCTCGCCCTGCTTCTGAACGCCCTTGGAGGTCCAGAACGGGGCAACCACGCCGAAGTACTCTGCTTCGTCCTGGTTGAACTGCGACAGCTGGAAGTAGTAGTAGTTCATCTGCGCAGTGGAGACATCGTAAGTATTGGTGACCTGGTTGCCCTGGTCGTCCACATACACGGCAGTCTTCTGGCTGTCGTACAGCAGCAGGCTGTTCTTGCCCTTGTTGTCGCCGCTCTGATAGGTGAAGTTCACCTTGCTTGCGTCAACCGGGTTGTTCTGCATATCGTACCAGTTGCCGTCCTTCATTGCGGACACCAGGGTAACGCCGGTGCCGCCGGAGGTGGTATCCAGGGTCGGGGTGCCGCCCACATTGATGTAGACGGAATTGTTATTCTGGTCTACCACAACGCTGACCGGCATGGTCCTTACCGGCTGGGTTTTGATTTCTTCGCCGCAGACAGCGCACTTGAAGGTGACGCTGGTGCATTCCCAGTCAATGGTAACGGGAGCGCCGGCAGAAATTTTGCCGGTTTCGCTGTCATAGAACAGCTGGGCGTTGCTGTAGTCAGCGGCCAGCTCGCCCTCGATCTTCTTCATTTCCCAGTTGAAGGTAGCAACAAAGTTGCCATCTGCATCCTTGGACACGACATGGCTCTGGCAGGGCAGGGCGGCAATGTCGTCGGTGCGGGTGGTGGGTTCCTTGTATTCCTTCTTAACCGGGCTCTTGTCAGCGGGCACGCTGGCAGAGTAAACGGTCTTGCCGGCAACGCCGGGCTTTGCCTCGGTGGTATCCTTGGTTACGGTGCCTTCTACCTTCTGGTAGGCATCATCCTTTTCACAGGTATACACAGCGGTGTAAGCCCAGCCGTCATCGGTCTTGGTCCAGTAACCATCGGGGGTCTCTTTCCAGGTATGGGTGTGGCCATCCTCCGGGTTGGTGTCATTCCAGTACCATTTCGGCTCGCCATAGGTATGGCCGTCTGCAGCGGCGCTGGCAGCAAAGGTATCGGAGTTTTCAGCAACGTAAGCCTGTGCGTAGCTGTCAGCCTGCTGCGCAATCACTTCATCATCGCTGTTGGTCATGGACTCCATCGCAGAGGTCATGCCGGAGCTGCCGGTAAAGGTAACGGCGGTCACAACGCCTGCGGCGTTCGTCTCATAGCCCAGGTCGGTAACGGCGCTGGACAGATGATACGTTTTGATGGTGGCAGCCATCACCGATGCCATCTCGTCCTTGTTCAGGCCATAGGCTTCGGTGTTGATCTTGCCGGCTGCGGCGTTGGCGTACATGGCATCGGCCAGTGCATTTTCCAACGCTGCAAGGCTCATGCCCGCCTTGCTCTGTGCAGTCGCTTCCAGCTTGGCATCGTCCTGCTCCAGTTCATGCACTTCGCCCTGGGCAGCCAGCGTTTGGGCTGTCTGCTTGATCAGGTCTGCGGTGCTGGTGAACTTGGGCAGGGACTGCACAGCGCTGGCCGCGCTTGCTGCGCTAGCTGCAACAGACTGCGCTACCGAAGAATCAATCTTGGTAGTTTCGGCTGCTGCGGGAAGCGCCACGCTTTGGGCAACCATGGCTGCTGCCAACACGGATGCACCAAAACGCTGAAGGTTTTTCTTCATAGTTTTATCCTCCCTTAAGTGTTACTACTTTCCCCTTTTGTGTGAAAAGTGGTACGGCAGATGTGCGGCACTTTGCAGGTGTTGATTGCAAAACGCCTGGTTGTGCTCCCCTCGGTCTGGCGATCCCTTGCCGGGCTGCGGCCTGCTTTTGGGGCTTTTGGCCCCGGCACAGCGGCTGACAAAACGTTGTACCGGCTGCATGCCTTGGTCCCGCAAATGATAACCTTTCCGACACATCTAGGTATATACATTATATCACAGTTGCCAGAATTTGCATAGTTCATTAGAGCGGTTTCTATGTAAATTTTTGTCCTTGAATCAACTGAAACCTGCTTTTCGCACATTATTTGCGTTGTGGTGCGGTGACTCTTTGGCGGTATTCATTAACATTTTTGAATGGTTTATTCCTGCTTTTATCAAATGATTGAACATTTACCCCGATAATGTTCTTTGCAATCTCTTAATCCAATCACCCGGTATTGTGATCGCGCATTTTTTGCCATTTCGGTTTGGCTTGTTGTTGAGAGATTTGGCAGAGATTGGAGGAAACTTGAAGGGAAAATTGGAGGTTGAGAATTGCCCATTATAAATTGTACTGTAGAGAGCGTTCCTGACCGTTCCGAAAACTTAGGGATAGATCACCCCTTGCCCCTTAACCGCGACCTGAAATACACCTTCCCAAGGTAGGGCGGTGTGAGTGCCCCCTCCTGCTACACTTTTTCAACGTTCCGAATGGTGTCCTCTCCCCTATCTACAATTCCTGATGTTTTCATGATGCCTTCCTTGGGCTTCCACACCCGGCCTTTGCCCCCTCCCCGCCCCATAAGTCGTACACAACAAAAAGGCCCCTGCCTTAACAGCAGGAGCCTTGAAAGCTATATCACAAGCCGAAAATTACTTCTCGATCTTGGAAACAACGCCGGAACCAACAGTGTGGCCGCCTTCGCGGATAGCGAAACGCATGCCTTCTTCCATGGCAACCGGGGTGATCAGCTCAACGTGCATATCAACGTTGTCGCCGGGCATGCACATCTCAGTGCCTTCGGGCAGGGTGATGATGCCGGTAACGTCGGTGGTACGGAAGTAGAACTGAGGACGATAGTTGTTGAAGAACGGGGTATGACGGCCGCCTTCTTCCTTCTTCAGGACGTAAACATGGCCATCGAAAGTGGTGTGGGGATGAACAGAGCCGGGAACAGCCAGAACCTGGCCACGCTCGATCTGGTCACGGTCAATACCACGCAGCAGAGCGCCGATGTTGTCGCCAGCCTGAGCGAACTCGAGGCTCTTGCGGAACATTTCCAGACCAGTGATGGTGGTGGTCAGCTTCTCTTCCTTCAGACCAACGATTTCCATCTGATCGCCGACATGAGCAGTACCACGCTCAACACGACCGGTAGCAACGGTGCCACGGCCGGAGATGGTCATAACGTCCTCAACGGGCATCAGGAACGGCTTATCAGCAGCACGGTCCGGGGTCGGGATGTAGCTGTCAACAGCGTCCATCAGCTCCCAAATGCACTTGTATTCCGGAGCATCGGGATCCTTGGAAGTGCTCTCCAGAGCCTTCAGAGCGGAACCACGGATGATCGGGGTGTTGTCGCCGTCGAAATCCTGGCTGTCCAGCAGTTCGCGAACTTCCATTTCGACCAGGTCGAGCAGCTCTTCGTCGTCAACCATATCGCACTTGTTCAGGAACACAACGATCTTGGGCACGCCAACCTGACGAGCCAGCAGGATGTGCTCACGGGTCTGCGGCATCGGGCCATCGGTTGCAGCAACAACCAGGATAGCGCCGTCCATCTGAGCAGCACCGGTGATCATGTTCTTGATGTAGTCAGCATGGCCCGGGCAGTCAACGTGGGCATAGTGACGCTTCGCGGTGTGGTACTCAACGTGAGCGGTGTTGATCGTGATACCACGAGCCTTCTCTTCAGGAGCCTTATCGATGCTGGAGTAATCCATGAAATCGGCGTCGCCCTTCAGAGCCAGAACCTTGGTGATAGCGGCAGTCAGAGTGGTCTTGCCGTGGTCAACGTGACCGATGGTACCGATGTTGACATGCTCCAAAGAGCGGTCAAATTTTTCCTTTTCAGCCATTGGAAGTATCCTCCTTTAATTCAAACAGATAAAATAGCCTGTTGTAAGGCTATCATACTAGATTTTTCAAGAAAAATCAAGTATTTTGCGCGAATTTGTGCAGAATCAGCCCTTATTGCGCTCGGTCATGATCTTATCTGCAACACTCTTGGGAACCTGCTGGTAATCAGCCGGCTCCATGGAGTACTGGCCACGGCCCTGGGTCTTGGAACGCAGGTCAGTAGCGTAACCGAACATCTCGGACAGAGGAACCATAGCGGTGACACGGGCAGTGCCATCGGTGGATTCCTGGTTCTGGATCGCGCCGCGGCGGCTGTTCAAGTCGCCAATGACGTTGCCCATATACTCGTCAGGAACAACAACGTCAACCTTCATGATGGGCTCCATAATGACGGGGTCAGCCTTCTTCATAGCATCCTTGAATGCCATGGAGCCGGCGATGGAGAACGCCATTTCAGAGGAGTCAACTTCATGATAGGAGCCGTCCCACAGAGTGACCTTGACATCCACGACAGGATAGCCAGCCAGAATGCCGGACTTCATCGCGCCCTGGATACCGTTGTCAACAGCGGGGATGTATTCCTTCGGGATAGCGCCGCCAACAATACCGTTGACAAACTCATAACCCTTACCCGGGTTGGGCTCAATCTTGATCTTAACGTGACCATACTGGCCCTTACCACCGGACTGACGTGCGTACTTGGTTTCCTGGTTAGCATCCTTGCGGATGGTTTCACGGTAGGCAACCTGAGGTGCGCCAACGTTAGCTTCGACCTTAAACTCGCGGAGCAGACGGTCCACGATGATTTCCAGGTGGAGCTCGCCCATGCCGGCGATGATGGTCTGACCGGTTTCTTCATCGGTCCAGGTACGGAAAGTCGGGTCCTCTTCAGCCAGCTTAGACAGGGCAATGCCCATCTTCTCGCTGCCAGCCTTGGTCTTGGGCTCGATGGCAACGCGGATAACCGGCTCGGGGAAGTTCATGGACTCGAGGATGATGGGATGCTTCTCATCGCACAGGGTATCACCAGTGGTGGTGTTCTTCAGACCAACAGCAGCGGCGATATCGCCAGCGTAGCAGATGTCGATATCCTTACGGTTGTTTGCATGCATCTGCAGGATACGGCCGATACGCTCGTCCTGATCCTTAACAGAGTTGTAAACAGTGGTGCCAGCCTCAACGGTACCAGAGTACACGCGGAAGAAGCACAGCTTACCGACATACGGGTCAGTCATAATCTTGAATGCCAGTGCAGAGAACGGCTGATCATCGGAAGAAGTGCGATCTTCTTCCTCGCCAGTCTCCGGGTTGGTGCCCTTGATGGCCGCAACGTCGGTCGGAGCGGGCATATAATCAACGATTGCATCCAACAGTTTCTGAACGCCACGGTTCTTGTAAGAAGAGCCGCAGACAACAGGAACGATCTCGTTGGAAATAGTAGCCTTACGCAGAGCAGCCTTGATTTCTCCCTTGGTCAGCTCTTCGCCGTCCAGGTACTTCATCATCAGCTCTTCGTCGGTCTCAGCAACAGCTTCGATCAGCTTGTCATGATATTCCTGAGCCTGTTCTTTCAGGTCTTCAGGAATTTCCTCAACGCGCACATCGTTGCCCATATCATCATAGTAGATATCGGCTTTCATGTCGATCAGATCGATGATGCCGCGGAAAGTGTCTTCCTGGCCGACAGGCAGCTGGATAGGCACACCGTTGGCATGCAGACGATCATGCATCATCTGTACGCAGCGGAAGAAGTCAGCACCCATGGTATCCATCTTGTTGACGTAAACCATGCGGGGAACCTTGTACTCGTCAGCCTGGCGCCAAACGGTTTCAGACTGAGGCTCAACGCCACCCTTTGCGGCCAGAACGGTAACAGAACCGTCCAGAACACGCAGAGAACGCTGAACTTCAACAGTAAAGTCAACGTGGCCCGGGGTGTCGATGATGTTGATACGATGACGGTTCTTTTTGAACAGAGCCGGATCGTGCTGGGTCTCGGTGTGGCTCCAGTAGCAGGTGGTTGCAGCGGAAGTGATGGTGATACCACGTTCCTGTTCCTGCTCCATCCAGTCCATCGTAGCAGCGCCGTCATGAACTTCGCCGATCTTATGGTTAATACCGGTGTAGTACAGAATGCGCTCGGTGGTGGTGGTCTTGCCTGCGTCGATGTGGGCCATGATACCGATATTTCGGGTCATTTGCAGGGATACGTCTCTCGGCGTTGCCATGGCTTAAACCTCCTCAGTAAGCAGATCAATAACGGTAATGCGCGAAAGCCTTGTTGGCTTCTGCCATCTTGTGGGTATCTTCGCGCTTCTTGACAGCGCCGCCAACGTTGTTGGTAGCGTCGATGATCTCGGCGGCCAGGCGAGCGGACATGGTCTTTTCACCACGGCTGCGGCTGTACAGAGTCAGCCAGCGCAGGCCGAGGGTCTCGCGGCGGGCGGGGCTAACCTCCAGGGGAACCTGGTAGGTGGAGCCGCCGACACGGCGGGCCTTAACTTCGAGGCTGGGCATGATGTTTTCCATGGCCTTCTCGAACATTTCGAGAGGATCGTTGCCGGTCTTCTCTTTGACAGTCTCAAAAGCTTCGTAAACGATCTTCTGAGCGACGCCCTTCTTGCCATCCAGCATGATGCTGTTGACCAGACGGGTGACGAGCTTGGAATTGTAAATAGGATCAGCCAGAACTTCGCGCTTTGCGATTTTACCTCTTCTGGGCATCTTTCTTCCCTCCTTCACATAAATGATATCATCGGTACTCGAAAGTTAAAGAAAACTCCCGTTATGCCACAAAAGGGTCAGCTGACCATTTTATGGCGAAAAGATGTTTCCTTACTTCTTGGCACCGGCCTTGGGACGCTTTGCGCCGTATTTGCTGCGAGCCTGGTTACGGTTTGCAACACCCTGAGTATCCAGAGTACCACGGATGATGTGGTAACGGACACCGGGCAGGTCCTTAACACGACCGCCACGGATCAGGACAACGCTGTGCTCCTGCAGGTTATGGCCGATACCAGGAATGTAGGAGGTGACCTCGATACCATTCGTCAGGCGGACACGGGCAACTTTACGCAGAGCAGAGTTGGGCTTTTTGGGGGTCATGGTACGAACAGCGGTGCAAACACCACGCTTCTGGGGGCTGTTCATGGTGGTGTACTGCTTCTTCTGGGAGTTGTAGCTCTTCTGAAGGGCAGGAGCAGTGCTCTTGGTTACCAGAACCTCACGGCCTTTGCGTACGAGCTGGTTAAAAGTAGGCATTTCTTTTCTCCTTTCTTGATTATTCCGCGCAGTTTTTTGCGGGGGTTGTGCTTCCATTTTGGCCGCACTTGACCCCCTAACTCACGCATTTATAATAATAGCGGATAAACCACGCTCTGTCAAGAGTATTCACAAAAAATATTTCAAATAATCGTGCAAGATGCTGATTTTCTGCACTGGGGGTTCTAATTGTGCGCTTAAGATGTATCTGAAAACAAAGAATCAGATACCCCCTCGGACTTTCCCCTGCTTATTTTGCAGCTTCCAGCTGTGCCACGCAGGCTTCGGCTTCGTCCAGAATGCGGCCGAACTTATCCAGGGCAGCATCCACCGGGGCGGGGGTGGTCAGGTCCACGCCGGCATGGCGCAGCTCATCCAGCGGGTAAGCGCTGCCGCCCATGTGCAGGAACTCCAGGTACTTCTTAACAGCCGGTTCGCCGTTCTTCAGGATGCCCTCGGACAATGCCACGGCAGTGGAATAGCCGGTTGCATACTTATAAACATAGAACGGGCGGTAGAAGTGCGGGATGCGTGCCCACTCGTACTGTACTTCGTCATCCACAACCAGCTCCGGTCCAAAGTAGTCCACAATGAGCTTCTTGTACAGATTGTTCAGGGCGGCGGGGTTCAGGGCTTCGCCGTGCTCGGCCATGGCGTGGGCATCGCGCTCAAACTCGGCAAACATCGTCTGGCGGTAGACGGTTCCCTTGAAATTTTCGAGGTACTGATTCAGCAGGGCCAGGCGGGTTGCGGGATCCTGGTTCTTTTCTGCCAGCAGGTGCTCAATGAGCAGGTTCTCGTTGACGGTGGAAGCGACCTCTGCGACAAACAGGGTATAGTCGGCATACTGGGCAGGCTGGGTATGGCGGCTGAACCAGCTGTGCATGCTGTGGCCCATCTCATGCGCAATGGTGGAAACGCTGTCCAGCGTACCGGTAAAGTTGCACATGATATAGGGGTTGGAATCATAGCTGCCGCCGGAGTAAGCGCCGCCGCTCTTGCCCTTGTTGGGGAACACATCGATCCAGCGCTCGGCAAAGCCCTTGCGAACGATGGTGCCGTACTCTTCGCCCAGCGGTGCAACGGCATCCAGAACCATCTGCTTGGCCTGGTCATAGGTGTAATGGGCGCTGACGCCCTTGGTCAGCGGGGCGTACACATCATAGTAGTGCAGCTCGTCCACACCCAGGATACGCTTGCGCAGAGCAACATAGCGGTACATATCCGGCAGGTGCTTGCGCACAGTAGCCACCAGGTTATCATAGACCTGGCCGGGCACGTTCTCCCCTGCCATGGACATGGCGCGGGAAGATTCATAATGACGGACGGAGGCTTCGGCGGTAGCGGTCTTGACAGCGCCGGAGTAAGAGGCAGCCAGCGTGTTGATGTGCTGGCGGAAGCTCTTGTAGTAGCTTTCAAAGGCATTCTTGCGCAGCACGCGGTCATTGGAGGTTTGCAGCAGGATGTAGTTGGAAGCGGTCAGCTCCACATCGTTGCCCTCGCCATCCTTGACGGAATCGAACACCATGTCGGCGTCTTCCAGGTTATCGGCAACATTTTTCGGGGTGCCGAATGCCTCACCGAAAGCAGCCAGCAGCTTTTCTTCCGGGGCGGTCAGGGTGTGAGGCTTTGCACGCAGCAGGTCTTCCAGAGCAAAACGATAGGGGGCAACCTGCTCGTCAGCCATGATGGTATCCAGGGTTTCCTGCGGCAGTGCCAGGATTTCCGGCTGAGCATAGGCGATGGTACCGACAGCCTTTACATATTTGGCGGTAGCGCGGGCATCCATGCTTTGGGCGTCATCAGCACGGGTATCCTCGCTCAGACGCAGGCTGGTGTAGACAGCCAGGTTTTCCAGTTCACGGAACACGCCGATTTCTGCATCATAAAATTCACGAATGCTGGCAGCGTTGTTCAGCTTGCCCTCCCAGGCAGCCAAAGCTTCAATTTTGGGGTCAATGGCGGCAAAAGCCTTTTCCCATTCCGCATCGCTGGCGTACATTTTGGTCAGGTCCCACTGGTACTGCGGGTCCATCTCTTTGCGTTCTTTCAATGCTTCCGACATGGCGGATTCTCCTTTTCTATATGATATGATGTCTTTCTGAGCCAGTCAGGGAAGCGTTCTCCCCTGCCCTCCATGCAGGCACCATTCATCCTGCACAGACAAACCCAGTATAAAAGTATTATACACCAAATGTTAGAAAAAACAAATCCGTTTTTATTTAACAAAAAGCCTGCGCAGAAACAGTGTTTATGCACGGTTCCTGCACAGGCTCATTTCTCTAAGGCAACACCGCACAATTCCCGCCTTGCGGCTTAAGCACCGCTCCGGCAGCTG
>OJPM01001180.1_pt1 | contig 13944 bp, 12 predicted proteins | sample 1598471 | NCBI WGS metagenome assembly OJPM01 (sample SAMN03922484, study PRJEB24848) | human gut metagenome | isolation source: stool sample | host: Homo sapiens | place: Germany | collected 2011-05 | reverse complement strand
CAATCTGGCCCGAAGTGCGGGAGCCCTGGTGCTTGATAGCTTCAAGCTGCATTTTCAAGGCTTTGGCCCGCTCACTGGGGAGGATTTCTTCACGCTGGTTGAGATTGTCCTCGACCATCTGTGTGATGGCTTCATCGTCTGTCAGGTTTCGGACGATACAGGGCATATCCGCATACCCGGCAAGCTCGCTGGCTTTCTGGCGGCGGTGGCCGGACACGATCTCATAGCCGCCATCCTCACGGGGACGGACGATAGCGGGCTGGGTCACGCCCTTGTCCTTGACGCTGGACACCATAGCCCGCATTTCTTCATCATCCCGGACTTCAAAGGGATGGTTCTTGAAGGCGTGGAGCTCGTTCAGCTTGATATAGACGATCTGCTCCTTGCCCCGGCGTGGTGCATCCTTCGGTTTTTCGGGTTCCTTCGGAGCGGGAGCGGCCTGTACCGTTGGAGCCGTTTTTTTCTCCGGTTCCTTTTTGACCGCCTTTTCCGGTTTCTGTGCGGGGGCTTTGGACTTCGGGGCTGCGGCCTTGTCCTTATCTGCTTTCGGGGGACGGCCCCGGCGCTTCGGCTGTTCCGGCTCTTTGGGTTTTTCCTCTGCTTTTTTCGGAGCCTCCGGCTGCTTTTCCGGTTTCTCCGCTTTTGCCGGGTCAGGCTTTTCCACGCCGGGAGCTGCCGCCCGTTCCTCGACTTTCTTTTCCTTCATAATTTCAGCGAAGTTATAGACAGAAACCTGTGGGTTCTTTACCTCTGGTTCCGTCTTTTTTTCCGGCTCCGGAGAAACGGAAACCTTCTCCGGCTCTTTTGGGGGAGCGGGAGGCGTTTCCTTGCCCGGCCCGCTATCCGTTACCGGCTGTTCCGGCGTTTTTGTGGTTTTATCATCTGCCATAAGCATTTACCTCCTGTTTTTTGGCATGAAAAAAGGGGCTCAACTTTTCAGTCAAGCCCCCGTGGGAAGTTCCTCCTTTCTCCGCCATGATACAAAAATACCGCCCGTAGTCTCGTTTGGGCGGTACTTTGTGTAAGATTGGCAGTCCATTATTAAGTTTTTTATTATGTTCCCTTTGTACACCGTTGCAAGAAAACGCTCAAAAACAATCCCAGCTATTTCACTGACCCGGAAAAGCAGAAGGTTCTCCGCTTCGCAATGCAGAGGCCTGCTAACTACCTGACTGAAATCGAAACCTATCTGGAAAAGGCTCTTGCAGAAGCCCTTGAAGGAGAAAAGACCGCATAACGACAGGCACTTGTAAGCCATCAACGAGCCACCAGCCGCAAGTGCAGGGCGGAAAGCATCCGCGCCCTTGCGCCTGATAAAAATTGGAACTTTGATTTTCTCGCCCGACTTTGCTGCGGTGGGACGATCAAAGGAGCGTGCGTTTGAACAAAAAGAAAAAGTCCACAAACACTTCCCCCTATCCCGATGAAGCCATCGAACGTCTGGCACGAGCATTCTACCCGGCCATCCTTGCCTGCTGGAACAGCGAGGAAGGCCAACGAGAGTTTGCCGCGTGGCAGGCGGAACAGGCTCATATTGCAAACAACGAAAAACAGGCAGTTCCCGTTGGGGAACTCCCTGCCTTACTTATCGTGTGTGGATTTTTCAGGGTGCGTCCGGGTGGACGCACCCTGTTTTTGTTTTGCCTTTAATTTTCTAACCCATGACTCCCAGCCACATTCCTCAGATATTCCTTCGGATTGCCATTCAGAATCAAATCCGCATAGCCCAGCGGATCATTGTAGATGAGGTAGTCCAATTCCGTCCTCTGCGCCATGGTCACATCCAGCGCATCCTCGACCCCGGTGCAGTCGATGGAAATTTTTCTCCCATCCCGGAGCAGTAGTTCCACGCAGCCGGTGTCCATGTTGAACTTGCAAACGCTTTCATCGTACTTCATAATCGTGTCCTTTCTGCCTTACAGCACTCTTACAGTGGTCTGTCGTGCTTTCTTATGATAAGGTTTGGGACGCTTTTCGATGGAAGCAAGGGATTCGTTCTGTTTCCCAAAGAATACAAAAAATCCGAACCCTTCTCCTATTGGAAAAAAGTTCGGATTTTGTTGTTGTGGTGCACCTCCAGGGACTCGAACCCTGGGCCCACTGATTAAGAGAGCAAGCCGCCGGTTCGTCTCAATTTATGGAAGTTTCGAGTCATCGTTATTTTTAATCAAAGCAATGTGATTTTTTACCCGGTAATTTCTGCACCCTTTGTCCGATTTTGCAACGATTTGCACCCTTTGCACGTTTTGAAACCGTGCAAAAACCGTGCAGAAACCGTGCACTTACTCCCAGACAAACTAAAATCCACTTCATCCGACAACGACTTGACGGCATTGGTTTGGGTGGCCATTCTCTTATTTTTAGTACTTGCTGCATCACAAGCCGATTGGAAAGCATCTGACCTCATTCTCAGTATAACCTGTCGTTTTGTGTTAGAAAAAAGCAACACAGCACGATATGGTCTGTATGGCCTTGTAGTGGTATCCTTTTGCCAACAAGAAAACAACATAAAACGAAAGGAAAAACAAATGATGAAACGTATCTTTACCCTGATTACCTCTATTGTTCTGGCCACCAGTCTACTGGCTGTCCCCTGCTTTGCCGCTGAGCCTGAAGACTTGCCCACGCCGCAGCCTGGTGTGACCGAAACGGAACAGCCTGACGGTTCTGATCAGCCTGAGAATCCGGACAGACCTTCTATCCAGCCATGTGATGCTATGCCAGGAGATGGCAACTTAGCTTAAAGTAAGATCCAGATATTCTTTAGCTTCTTTTTTAACTATTTCCAATCCAACCTGATATTCAATAACTTTGCAGAGATAATACGATTGATAGTACAATTCTTTGCTGATTTCGTCATCGCCCATAAAATGTCGGCATTCCGCTTCAATTTCCAGACATCGGGGCAATACTTGGTAATGTCCATATTGAATACAGGCTTCTCGTCCTTCTTTAGCGAGTGCAGTTCCTTCCTCATAGCGACCGCACAAATCCAGTACCCGAGCATAATTATAAAGGACCAAAGGCAACACCCCAATAGATGTTATGGTTTCCTTAAAATGCTTACGCACATACTTAAGCAGCTGATAGTAGATTTCAGCTGCTTTTTTATTTTGGCCAGCATCAGAGTAAGCAAGCCCAATCTGATTGATAATTGTGATTTCATCTTTTGTATAAAGGAAACTTTCTATACTCTCCAGGTCAAAGCGTGGCACGGTCAGCCGGATTGCCTGCATTAGCAGATCGATTTGTTCCAGCGGCGTGTAGCGTCCATCTAAGCGTCCCAGAAGTACCCTTGAACGCAGGGCAAGTTGCTGCGAAATTTGATCATCCGGATCTGCCAGCTTTTCAAATTGTGCGAGCTTCTCAAAGCCCTCCGGCACCTTTTCGGTCACATTGCAGGCAACAATTTCTTTCTGAAGAGCTTCCATCTCCAGTTCATTTTTACTCAGCAGAGCAAAATAGCGGTCATCCGGCAGGCCCAGACGCTGCAAAAGGGCATTGATCCGGTTGCGGCTGGGGGTCTGTTTCCCATTTTCCAGCCGGGAAAGAGTCACAGGCTCACAGATTCCATCGCAGAGCTGCTCCTGCGTCAAACCCAGATCCAGCCGTCGCTGTTTAATGTATTCTCCCAGAAAGACATTTTTCATTGCTGAGTCCCTCCTCATTATAGCTGCCGCGCTCCTGTAGTTTAAAGCTGGCACTGTGTGTCAACCAATATCAATATTCTAAGGACATTATACCATATCCGGCAGCGGGATGGTAGCTTTGATTAAATCAGAGGTTCCCTAGTACGATGACACTACGCGTTCTAAAACATATCGTTTTGTGTTATTTTTAATTAACATGATGCGATATGTTCCTTAACAACTATCTGTGCTACAATACAGTCACAGCAAGGGACTTGCACAATCAGAGGTTCCAAGCTGATAAATCTTAAAGAAAGAGGAGAAACAAATCATGGAAGTCCTCGCTGAGAAGAAGCCCATTGAAGAACAGGTTGATTGCAATATCGACATTAATATCTTCTGCTAACAGGGTTAATTACCACTTTAATAAGGGGTTCGGATTGTTCCGGGCCCCTTATTTCGAACAATTATCCTGTAATCAGGATTTTTATATAGATAAAGAGGAGCTAATATGTATACAGTACCCAGCTATGTGACCTATCGCACGGAAGAAGATGCTATTTATATTACATCAGAATTGTATCGCAATACCGTCCGGCTGACCGATCATGGCCTGCAGAAGGAGTTCATCAATCTCACCCGTTGCGGCGGCTGTGCGGAACTGAATACGCCGTTGACACGCTATCTGCATGAGCAAGAGCTTCTGGTAACCGAGGAAGAACTGGACCATGCGCTGCACCAGGTGAGATCTTTGCTGGATAATATCTTCATGGTAACATTGATGCCGACGGAAGGCTGCAATTTCCGCTGCCCATATTGCTATGAAGATCACCATGCGGTCAGTATGACTCGTGACACACTGGACCGAATTGAGGAGTATATAACTGCACAAGCGCCGCGCTATAAACAGGTCATACTTGCATGGTTTGGAGGTGAACCTACTCTTTGCAAAGACACTGTGCTGGAAGTGTCCAACATTGTGCAAAATCTGCAGAAACAGTATGGCTTTCACTATGCTGCCAATATGACCACCAATGGTTATCTGCTGAATGACAAGCTATTTCGGCAGTTCTATCAGGCAGGGATCACCAGCTATCAAATTACAATTGATGGTTGGAATCACGACAAGACTCGGCCCCATGTATCCGGCAAAGGAACCCTGCAGACCATCATTAACAATCTGGCCTCTCTTTCCAAGTTGCCGCCGGCAGAGTATTCCTTTCATATCACGCTGCGCCACAATATTCTGGCCGACGATGAGGACTACAGTTGGTATGATTATCTGTACCGTCTGTTTGGGCATGACAAACGCTTCGCCGTACTTGTTCGTGCTGTTGGTGACTGGGGTGGTGAAGGCGTCCACAGTCTATCCATCCTTCATCAGGATACAAAAGATGTGTTGGTAGCAAAACATGTTGCATATCTGGATAAGATCGGGATGTCGTGTCATAACCACAGAAACGGAGCCCTTGCACAGGTGTGCTACGCTTCCTATCCACATAGCATGGTATTCCGGGCCAATGGAAAAATTGGCAAATGCACTGTGGCGCTTGACCACCCGCAAAACCAGTTAGGTTGGGTTGATCCCGAAAAAGGTATTGTGATCGACCCGGAGGTTAACTGCCGGTGGAGCTTTTCTGATCTGAAGCCCGAGTGTCGTAGCTGCCGGAATGTTTTGCGCTGCATGAATATGCAGTGCAAAAAGTCTGAAATTATTGATGGAAAGACAGTTTGCCTCTATAGAAAATCAGAATGTGTGTAATCAGTTAACTAACGCAAAACGATATGTTTATTCCTCATCCTGTGTGCTACAATTTGAATCAGAAAGAGCAAAGCACACAATCCACTGTTCATAGAGACAGATGGAACGATCACAGAAGAGGTGGAAATCATGAAGTATTATCTCAAAAAGTGCTGGCCCACTGTTACAGCGGCCTCCATCTGTATGGTTGTTGCCTATGGTTTGCAGGTCTGCACCAGTCTGGTACAGATTCAGATCACCCAGGGACTGCTGGACGGTGATCTGCGGGCTTTCACCATTCGGATCATTCTTCTTCTGCTGACCTGGCTGGCCGTGGTCCTTTGCCTGATTGCAGAGACCTTCTTCCAGGGCCGGGCCGTGCGCCGGATGAACAACGCTCTGCGCCGGGATATGGCAGCGGGCCTGTTGCACAAGACCCATCAGGAGTATCATAAGCAGGAGAGCGGCGAGTACCTCTCCCAGTTTACCAACGACGTGAACCAGATTGAGCAGATGGCCTGGACTCCGTTTTTCACCATCATGGGTTCTGCGGCACAGGTGGTGTTCGGCATCGTTGCACTGGCATCCATTCATTGGCTGCTTCTGGTGATTTCTCTGGTCATCGCATTGGTTATGATCTTCGTTCCTCGTCTGTTCAGCAAACGGTTGGGAACCGTTGGCACAGCCTGTGCCGCCAGCCAGGCTGACAGCGTCAGTAAAATCAAGGATCTGCTGGCAGGTTACGATGTGCTTCGCTTCTTTGGCAAGGATGAACGGTTTACCAGCGGAGTCGATGCAGCCAGCGACAGCATGGAGCAGGCCAAGTACAAACTGACCATCAACAAGGACGGCATCGGCTGTGGTCTGGCCTATGTCAGCGCCGTCTGCCAAGTGGCCGTTGTCATCCTGCTGGGTGTCCTGATCCTCAATGATATGATTCCTCTGGCCACCTTTATGGGCACCGGTACCATCTGCGCCGGCGTGTATAATGGACTGAACCAGGTGTCCAAACTTGCAGTGTCCTTCTCGGCCAGCAAGCCCTATTTCGATAAGATTACCATCCATGCCGGCGAGGCGCAGCTTCCTGATTTCGGTCTGCCTACCCTGCAGGAAGGCATTACGGTCAAGGATGTCTCTTTCGGCTACGATGAAAAGAAGCCGATCCTGGTCCACATGAACGCGGAATTCAAGAAAGGCGGCAAATACGCCCTCACCGGTCCCTCCGGCTGCGGCAAGAGCACCCTGCTGAAGATTCTTCTGGGCTGGCTGCCCGGCTACCAGGGCAAGGTCCTTTATGACGAGAGAGACGTGCGGGATTACACGCCCGAGCAGCTCCAGCAGAAAATGAGCTACATCGAACAGAATGTGTTCCTGTTCAATACCACCATCCGTGAGAACATTACCCTGGGTGAGCACTTTACCGACGAGCAGATGGAAAAGGCACTGCGTGACAGCGCCCTGGCAGGCGACCTTGCCAATATGCCCAAGGGTCTGGATACGCCGGTGGGCGAGGAAGGCAACGCCCTCTCGGGCGGCCAGAAGCAGCGCGTGGCCATCGCCCGTGCTCTGATCCATAACCGCAGCATCCTGCTGGTGGATGAGGGCACCAGCGCCCTGGACCAGAAGAACGCCGACATCGTGGAGAAGAGCCTGCTGTCCAACCCTGACCTGACCCTGATCCTGATTAGCCATCACCTGAGCGACGAACGTAAAGCCCAGTTCGATCATGTGTACGAGTTGACGCCCGCATCTTCTATTGTCTGAAACCGGGAAGCAACGCAATAGCCGGAAGAATCCAAAGAAACCGTGCCGGGGTTTCGTGGCATACGACTTTGTTTGCAAAGTCTAGTGTGTTACACCTTGGTTCCGGCTGATGCGGAAAAGGGACTGCGAGCAGCTCCGGCAAGCACCTATTCTGCGGCAGAAGGATGCGCGGATGGGGATGGCAGCTAATGGTTTCTGCCCACCCAGCGCAGGCTTGCAGAGGAACCAATGGTGTACGTTCTCCTTCCTGCCGCAGCAGCGTTTTTCCCTATAAGCCGCAAGGTAAATAATCAGCGTCTGTATTTGCCCCGCATCCCGGCCTTTGTGCGGTGCTTTAACATAGAGGATTTATTGAACACTCGCAGCAAGGTCATCTGTTCTTCTTTCGTCAGCTTGGAATAGTCGATGCCGATCTGTCCCATCAGGACATTCATCTTCTTTTCCAACGGAGAACCTTCAAACTTCTGTGCATTTTCAAGCTGCTTCCTCGCTTGCTCGACCGCTGCGCCGTCCGACGTGGTCTTATCGGTCCCATGTGCCGCTTTGATCTGCTTCAGGATCGCCGCCAGCTCATCATAGAGGATCTGCCCGAAATATTCGTCCTCGTTGATCTGCGCCGCCTTCAGCGTCCGCATGGTCAGGTCCTCTGCATCGGCATGGTATCGCTTTTCCAGTTCCTGCCGGGTGGCTTCCACCATGGCATTCATATCCCGGATGCGGTCACTGACCAGACCGTCCACACAGATCTCAAGGTCGGTCATCCACCGGGAAAAATCGGGATGTTCCAAAAGTTCACACAGCAGCCGATGATTGAAATTCCCATTCCTTAATACGTCCACTGCGCCATCGCTCAGATGCAAGTCCGAAAGGACTGCATCTGGGCGTTTTTTGTTTTCCGTCACGCCCAACAGGTAGTCCGTGGTCACGCCATAGAACTCAGCCAGCGTTGTCACCGCATAAATGCTGAGGTCGGTCACATCGTCACTCTCGTATTTCGACAATGCCGATTTGGACAGACCCGTCTGCTCTGCCAGCGTTTCCAGCTTCAGACTCCGCTCCACACGCAGGTCTTTGAGCCGTTCTCCCAGTGTCAGCTTGATGTTCATGGTCGCACCTCCGATGTTTTTTGCACAGTATACCACTTCCGGCGGTTCCTGTCCATAAGCGTGGAATTTTGCAGTTTCTGCACCTGTTTTCCGACATTATGGATATACGGCACAGCAGCCATGGAGGTGCTATCCTATAGACAGAAGGAAAACATATCACTCCCCAGCAGCGAACATATTAAGGGCTTCCCGTAAAAGCCCTCCCGAATCATATAACCGAACCTTGACAACAGAATGACCGTCCGAACTGCCCAGACCGCCAAGACCTCCCATCGGGGGAGCGAGCGCCCTGCATAGGGCCGACACAGAGTCCAAAAAGATTTCCTGTCGGGAGGCAGCAAGGGAGACCGGCTTCACCGAAGTTCCCATTTTGGGGACCCCGGTGACTTTGAACGTGGCAGGGATCAAAACGATCCGTGCCAAAACCTTTGACCAAAGGAGAAATTTTGAGTTTATATCAAAAGATCAAGTCCGCCATCACCGTTCGGCAGGTGGGAGAGATGTACGGCATGGAGCCCGACCGCCATGGCATGGTGTGCTGTCCGTTCCATTCTGACAGCGACCCCAGCATGAAGCTGAACGACACCTATTATTACTGTTTTGGCTGTGGGGCCAACGGAGATGCCATCGACCTCACCGCCAAACTGTTCGACCTGAACCCCCGGCAAGCCGCCGAGAAGCTGATACACGACTTCGGGCTTGACCCGGACAAGCCGCCCGCCAATGCCATCGCCCTGCTGCCGCCCAAGCGTGGCCTGACAGATGAGCAGTGGGCAGACATCGCCTACTGCCTGCGGGTACTGACCGATTATCTTGACCTGCTGCATGACTGGCGAGAGCGTTATAAGCCTGCCACCCCGGAGGAGCCGCATGACCCACGGTTTGAAGAAGCCCTCCACGCGACCTAGACCATCGAGCACTTGACGGACTGCGTTGCATTCGGAACGCCCCAGCAGAAGGCCGATGCCGCTGCACGGCTGCTGTCCGGGTCATTCCTGCTGATGCTGGAGGAGCGCACCGACCGCCTTTCTCTGGCAAAGTGCGCCTGATAATTTATTCACCTGAAGTGGTGGGTCTCACGGTGAGACCCACCACTTCACTTTTCTAAAGGAGAACCACCCTATGAAGAAAAACATTTCCCGCAACCCCTTATGGCCGGACTGGTACAACGGCAAGAAGATCGATGAAGTCCAGTTTGGCCGTGCCTTTCTGGAACAGTGGCCGCTGAAATGCGTCAACGGAACGCTGTACACGCTGGACGGCCCGGTAGAGGATGAGAGCGAGATCAAGCAGCGCATCTTGGAGAACATCGAGGAATATGTCACCTCCGGCCTGTCCAAAAAGGTCACCAACATTCTGGAGACCATCAAACTGCTGGCCTTTTCCGACCCGTTCCCCATCGAGCAGGACTGCATCCACCTCCAGAACGGCGTGTACCATCTGCCGGACGGCTCTTTTCAGGAGAGCCGCCTGTTCTGTCAGAACCGCCTGCCTGTGAGATATGACCCCAAAGCCGCCAGCCCTGACCGCTGGCTGACCTTTCTGCACGAGCTGCTGGACGATGCTGACATCCCCACCTTGCAGGAATATCTGGGCTACTGCCTGATCCCCAGCACCAAAGGTCAGAAGATGATGCTCATCGTTGGCAAGGGCGGCGAGGGCAAGTCTCGCATTGGGCTGGTGCTGAAGCGGCTCATGGGAGATGCCGCCAGCAATGGCAGCGTCCAGAAGGTGGAGAACAACCGCTTTGCCCGTGCCGATCTGGAGCGCCGCTTGCTGATGATCGATGACGACATGGACATGAACGCCCTGCCCAAGACCAACTATATCAAGACCATCGTGACCGCCGAAGCCAAGCTGGACTTGGAGCGCAAAGGTGTCCAGAGCTACCAGCGGGACATCTACGCCCGGTTTCTCTGCTTCGGCAACGGTGCGTTGACCTCGCTGTATGACCATTCGGACGGCTTCTTTCGCCGTCAGCTCATCCTGACCACCAAGGACAAGCCTGCCGACCGCACGGACGACCCCTTCCTTGTGGAAAAGATGTGCGCCGAATTGGAAGGCATCCTGCTGTGGTGTCTGGAAGGGCTGCACCGGTTGGTGCAGAACGATTTCCGCTTCACGGTCAGCGAACGAGCCGCCGCCAACGTGGACACCATCAAGCGCAGCAGCAACAATGTCATCGACTTCATGGAGTCCGAGGGCTACTTCCGTTTCAAGGCGGACTACTCCATCAGTTCCAAGGAGTTCTACGACATTTACAAGCAGTGGTGCGAGGACAACGCCTGCCACAGCGTATCGGCCATCCGCTTCAGCGCAGAGCTGCGCCAGAATGACCGCCGCTATAACCTTGAAGCCACCAACAACATCTACCTGCCCGGTGGCCGCAGGGTGCGTGGCTTTGTGGGCATCGAGCCGCTTGTCCACCCCTGTCCGTAAAAAGTGCATTTTTTTACGGAAGAAGTTCGTACAACCTGTACGGTCTGTACCCGTACGCACCCGTACGGCAAGCAGAATCAAATTAAAACGTGTTATCGTTTGTATTTTGAATTTCTGCACGCCGTACGAACCGTACAGGTTATTTGAAGTCCGTACAGATTTTTTGTACACCCCAAGAAGGAGCGTGGTCTATGAAAGCCCAATATGGCATTTTAAGGTTCAAAAAGTACAAGGGGCCTGCCATCAGCCCCATCGAAGCCCACAACGAGCGCACCAAGGAGCAGTACGCCAGCAACCCGGATATTGATGTGAGCCGGAGCCGCTACAACCTCCATCTGGTGCAGCCGCAGGGCAGGTACCGGGAAGAAGCCGACCGCATGATAGCTGCCGCCCACTGCCGTGTCCGCAAGGACAGCGTGCGGGTGGTGGAGGCTCTTGTCACCGTCAGCCCGGAGTTTTTCAAGGGCAAGTCGCGCAGCGAGATCAAGGCGTATTTCGAGTACGCCTTGGAGTTCCTGAGAAGCAAGCAGGATTCCAAAACCTTCATCTCGGCTGTTGTCCACATGGACGAGAAAACGTCCCACCTGCACCTCTGCTTTGTGCCGCTGACTGCTGATGGACGGTTGAGCGCCAAGGAAATCGTCGGCAACCGCAAGAATCTTGTGAAGTGGCAGGACGAGTTCTGGCAGCACATGGTCAAGCAGTACCCGGAGCTGGAGCGTGGCGAAAGTGCCAGCCAGACCGGACTGGAGCACATCCCGCCCCGCATCTTCAAGGAGATGACCCAACTGACCAAGCAGAAGGAGCAGCTGGATGCTCTGCTGGTGGGCATCACCCCCTTCAACGGCAAGAGCCGTGCGGCGGAGATCAGCAAGGTGCTGGACAGCTATATCCCGGCAGTGTCCAAAATGCGCACCGAGCTGAACCGCTATCAGGTCGCTTTTATGGAGACGGCTATCGAAAACAGACAACTGAAAAAGAAAAACAAGACGCTCTCTGCCTCGCTGGACAAAGCGAAGGAAGGGAGCGTCTTGAAGCGTCTGGAGGATGCCAAGCTGCGGCAGGACTATGAAGCTGCCCTGAAAACGCTGGACAGCATTCCGCCGGAGGTCATTCGTTTTTATGAGAACCGCACGCAGGAGCCTGCGATGCGCCACGATAAGTAAGGAGCAATGCTTATGTGTAATAAAATGTACGAGAATGTGAAATCTTTAGATTATACGAAAAAGTTCTTGCAGTCGGACTCTGATCCGGCTACAATGGAGGTGGTCACTCAAACCAATGCCGTCAAGTCTCCGACTGACAGCCCAGCAACCACGAAGCTGGTGTACACGGTGGAAGAGATCGCACGAATGCTGGCCATCAGCCTGCGCTCTGCCTATAACCTGTGCAACAGCACCACCGAGTTCCGTGTCCTGCGGGCAGGCGGAAGCATCCGCATCCCGAAAGACAGCTTCGATGCGTGGCTCTACCGGGCAGCTTGATAAGGAGGCAAATCTATGGCATATATCACGAAACGCGGCAGTTCTTACAGTGTCCGCTACACCTATCAGGACGAGCACGGCAAGAGCTGCGACAAATGGGAGAGCTTTCCCACCAAAGAGGAGGCAACGAACCGAAAGAAGCAGATCGAACATGAACTGGCCGCTGGCACATTCCTGATTCCGTCCTCGGTGACGGTGGCAGAGTTCCTCATGGACTGGCTGCCCAAGCAATGCAGCAAACACAAGTGGGCACCCAAGACCTACGAATCCAATCTATCTACCATCCAGAACCTGATTATCCCCTATATCGGCAGCATGGAGATGCAGAAGCTCAAGCCCTACCACATGGAGAACCTCTACACGACCCTGAGCAAAACGCCCTGCGGTTCGTATATCGAGGGAAAGAAGCAGGAGCTCACCGAAAAGCAAAAGCAGCGGTTTCTTTCCGGCACCACCATCCACGAGGTGCATCGGCTGCTGGGTACTGCGTTCCAGTATGCCGTGGAATGGGGCATTCTCGTCAAAAGTCCTGTTCCCGTGGACAGCCCCAAGAAGTCCACGCAGGAGCGCACCATCTGGACGGTAAAGGAAATGCGGGCGGCTCTGGACAGCATGGAGGACCCCATCCTGCATCTGGCAGTCCACCTCACACTGGTGGGCGCACTGCGAGAGGGCGAGATCGTGGGTCTGACCCCGGAGGATCTTGATTTTGATGCAGCAGATGGCATCGGAACCTTCCGTATCAACAAGTCCATGCAGCGGGTGCGGAAAGAAGCCCTGAATCAAGTAGACGATGGCTGCATCATCAAGGTATTCCCGGACAAGCTGGAACGCAGCACCACTTCCCTCATCCTGAAAAGCACCAAAACCGCATCCTCCTGCCGCACCATCTTCATGACCTCCGCACTGAAAGAGGAATTGAAGAAGTGGCTGAATCAGCTGGCGGCAGACGAGAGGAAAGACCCGGCACGTTACCATGACAGTGGGGTGCTGTTCCGTCTGCCCAACGGCCTGGCGGTGGAGCCTGTGCTCATCCGCAAGAAGTTCCTGAAATGGCAGGACGCACACCCGGAGTTCCCACGTATCGTATTCCACGGTCTGCGTCATTCCAGTGCGACCTATCAGCTGATGATCTCCGGCGGCGATGTGAAGGCGGTGCAGGGAACTACTGGACACGCAACGGCAGATATGCTGGTGAACACCTACGCCCATATCCAGCAGTCCTCCCGTGTGGAGCTGGGCAAGAAGTTTGAAAGCGGCTTCTATGCCAAGCCCGACACCCCCAGCCCACAGGCTGTACCCGCCGCAGGCGAACCAACCATCTCTATGACTGCTCTGCTGGAACTTCTGAAGAACGCCGACCCAGAGGTAAAGGCGCAGCTCCGTCTGGCACTGCTGACCTGATGCAAAATTTACCACGCATTTCAAAGCAATTCCAGCCTATGCAGAGGATTCCCACGAAAAAGCCGACCGTGCAAAAACCGTGCATTGACCGTGCAGACCCCGATTTTTCGGGGTTACATAACGAAAAAGAGCGTTAAATCTTACGATTCAACGCTCTTTTGTAAGTGCACCTCCAGGGACTCGAACCCTGGGCCCACTGATTAAGAGTCAGTTGCTCTACCAACTGAGCTAGAGGTGCATATGGTGACCCGTACCGGAATCGAACCGATGTTAAAGGCGTGAGAGGCCTCTGTCTTAACCGCTTGACCAACGGGCCATACAAAAGTCGGCGGCTACCTATTTTCACAAGCCGTTTCCAGCTAACTATCTTGGGCACG
>OJPM01001164.1_pt1 | contig 14061 bp, 12 predicted proteins | sample 1598471 | NCBI WGS metagenome assembly OJPM01 (sample SAMN03922484, study PRJEB24848) | human gut metagenome | isolation source: stool sample | host: Homo sapiens | place: Germany | collected 2011-05 | reverse complement strand
AGGTCAATCTGTTCCTAAAACAATGCCTGATATGAAAACTTTGACAGATTTTGAAAAGGGGGCAATAGTTAGATCTCTCAGCATCAGTGATTCTGAAGATCCGAATAAAATCTATTGTATTGGCGTTAGGAGAAATCCGGAAGGTAAGTTTAGGTCTGAATTTAATTCGGATAAAACAAAGGTTCTTCGAAAAACTTTATACGACAAATTCGCTGATGACCATAGCATTAGTTTCTGTTATTCAGCTGACCAAACTAAAGAGAAACGAGATGAAATTATTTATAAGCTTTTTGCTAATGAATAATTTAAATATGTTTGTCAAAATGAAACACAAATCGACTTTTTATAATGTAAGCTAAAACATCTATATAATCCTGTTTTATGTACATTCTAAATCAAATATTCTTAATTCACTTGAAATAAATATATTTGTATGTTTATATACACTTGAGGTGATATAAAAATGACAGGAATTATATATGCACGGTATTCAAGTGACAATCAGCGTGAAGAAAGTATTGATGGACAAATTCGAGAATGCAAGGAGTTTGCCGAGAAGAATGATATTCGTATAATTGATACATATATTGACAGAGCATTATCAGCAAAAACGGACAATCGTCCGTCGTTTCAGCAGATGATTAAGGACAGTTCCAAAGGTCTGTTTGATGTTATCATCGTTTGGAAACTTGACCGCTTTGCCCGTAATCGTTATGACTCGGCGCATTATAAAAACATTTTGAAAAAGAACGGCGTTAAGGTTATATCTGCAACCGAAGCGATTTCAAGCGGTGCAGAAGGTATTTTGCTTGAGTCTATGCTTGAAGGCTATGCCGAGTATTATTCTGCCGAACTTGCAGAAAAAATCAATCGCGGCTTAACTGAAAATGCTTTGAAATGCAAATATAACGGCGGCTCTGTCGCTTTTGGTTATATGATTGATGATGAGCAACATTTTCAAATCAATCCGACTCTTGCTCCTGTTGTTTTGAATATTTTTAATGATTATATTTCCGGTAAAACGCAGAAAGAAATCCGAGATGAACTGAACAACAAGGGCTTGAAAAATGCTAACGGTCGAGAATTTACAATAAATAATATTTCTAAAATATTGACAAACCGTCGGTATGTTGGCAATTATATTTACAAGGATGTTGTTATTGAAAACGGAATTCCTGCCATTGTTCCAAATGATGTTTTGATAAGGTGCAGGAAATGATAGCCGTTAACAAGCGTGCGCCATCAAGGCATAAGGCCGTTGATGACTACTTGTTGACAACTAAATTATACTGCGGCAAATGCAAATCGTTTATGGTTGGCGAAAGTGGAAATGCCCGTGGCAGAAGATACAGTTATTATAAATGTGTCAACACCAAGCGTAATAAAACATGTGATAAAAAGGCAGTTAAGAAAGACTGGATAGAAGATATTGTTATTTATCAAGTTATGAAATTCATCAATGATGATTCGCTCATTGAAATGTTAGTAAACAAGATTTTGTCTATTCAAGGTAAAGAAAGCCCAATGTTGAAATCGCTTAAAAAGCAACTTGCACAGACCGACACAGCCATTGAAAATATGCTTAATGCGGTTGAGCAAGGCATAATAACAAAATCAACAAAAAAGCGACTTGATGAACTTGAAAGGACAAAAGAAAATTTAGAAACAGAAATCGCAAAAGAAAACATATCACATCCGTTATTGACAAAAGAGTTTTTATATTTGTGGTTTGACGGGTTCAAAAATTTTGATGTGAACAAACTTGAAAATCGAAAAATGCTCATAGATACATTTGTTAATTCCGTTGTGCTTTATGATGACAGAATAGACTTTTATTTCAATTTCAAAGATAACGCTAAAAGCCTGACATTATCAGAGCTTAATACCGTTTCGGATTTATCATCTTCATCTCCACCATAAAAGCAGGCGCACCCGGCGGGTGCGCCTGCTTTGTATTTATTCTTTCGTAGCGCGTACATCCATTCCTCCGGCAGCGCCTGCCTTTACAACATACAACAGCAAGCGGTGTTACCAGCTGCCGCCGCCTCCGCCGCCAACACCGCCGCCGGTAAAGCCACCGCCTCCGCTCACAAAGGAACCGGCTTTGCCGCCGGGCTGAGAAACCATACTGTCGTTGGCTGCCCGCAGGGTATCCCGCAACATACGATCAAAAAGCACATAGCTCCACACATCGGTCCCGTTATACCACCGAGGCGGCTGCATGGCGATGGACTCGAACTTCTTGATCCACTTGTCGCTGACGCCAAGGGCGTAAGTATAGGGCAGAATATTATAGAAATACTCCGGATCCTGCTCCACCAGCGCCTCCAACTTCTCTTTCTCCGCCGTTACCAAAAAGCTGCGAAAGCCCTTGATCTGCGCCAGGGTTTTGGCGCCCTCATCCGTGCGCCGCAGCATACAGCAAGCGGGGATCAGCCCCAGCGCCAAACACAGGGTGCCCGCCAGCATGGCATAGAGAATACTCGGCTCCAAAGTCAAAGAATCGTCCAGCGCCCGGTGGCTGAAATAGGCGCCGCCGGCTGCGCTCAGCGCCAGCAGTACAAAGGACAACCACTTCAAATAAATACTGGTTTTGTCAAAAAAGCGACTGCGGCTCTCCGTACTGTTCAGGTCTGCCCGTATGGTACCCACCGTTTCATAAAAATGGTTTTTCAGTTGTTTATTATCTGTGCTGGTGCGACCATCGGGGAACAGGCCGTCCATAAATACTGCTAAGTTGGTATCCTGCCCCACATAGCCATGACATTTGGTGAGCACAAAGTCTCGCTTGCGCTTGCCGGGGTGAATCGCAATATGATTGCGCTGCGCCAGGTACACCAGCAGGGACAGCACCATCTCATTGGTGGCCTTGCCCTTGTACCACAGACCCACCTCTGCGCTGTTCAGCCCTTTCGGCGGATAAAACTCCACCGTGGGCGCATAGCGCTTATCCCGGCCGAACTTCAAAAACAGTACCAGCACGATCAGCGCTGCCAGCGCCGGCAAAACGGCGATCATAGCAATGGTCAGGTTATACTTGGTATTATCGAACTTAAAATACCCATCCGGCAGGATCAGGCGCAAGGTCAGCCCCTCACCCGGTGCCAGCGCCTGCGTAACCGTGCCGCTGATGGTACGGTCCTGCACGGTGTAGGTTACATTCTTGGTTCCGGCGGTGCCGTAGCTGCCGGTGCTCAGGCCCAGCTTGGCCGGGTCAAAATCCTTCGGCATAGTCACAGAGAACTGCACCCGGCGGATATAGGTGTCCCACCCGGTGCCCACCAGATTATAATACAGCTCGTCGGCGTTCTTTACCGTGTCCAGCCCCAAGTCGTAGTTGTAGCGAATGGTATAGGTGTGGGGGCCGGTGATGGTCTCATCCTCGCTGCCCAGGCGCAGCACATACTTGTCGTTGCTGACCTCATGGCTGCATTCGTCCGCACCGGTGTCCACATGACTGACCCGGGCAGTGACCACGGCGGTAGAGCCGTCCGTGCGGGTCAACTGGTTGCGCAGGGGCAGGTAGCGATAAATGCCGTGGCGTGCTTCATTAAAATACACCTGATAGGTCTCCGTTACCGCCAGCACATTGTACTCGCTGACCACCACTTGCATTTGGCAGTCGGTGACCACATAGGGCTCCTGGGCATACCGAGACAAAAAATCGGACTCGTCCGGCGTGGCTGCCAGGGCGCAAATCGGGGCGCACAAGGGCAGCACCAGCGCCAGTAGCAGGGTGATGATCTTCTTCATCAGAATTCTACCTTCACATTCTCCCGCTGGGCAGTATCGTCCACAAGATACATACTACGCTTTTCAAAATGGAACAGACCGGCCACAATATTGGACGGGAACATCTCAATCTTGTTGTTCAGCTGCTTCACCGTAGCGTTATAATACTTGCGGGCGTTGGCAATATCTGCCTCCACCTGGCGCAGCTGGTTTTGCAGATCCAGAAAATTCTGATTGGCCTTTAAGTCCGGGTACTGCTCCACCACGGCAGAGAACCCGGCAATGGCGCCGGAAAGCTCAGCATTGGCTTTCAACTTCTCCTCCGTGGACAGGGCAGCATAGCTGCCTGCACGAGCGGCGACCACATTTTGCAGAGTCTGGGCCTCATGAGCGGCGTAGCCCTTTACAGTATTCACCAAATTCGGGATCAGATCCCACCGCTTTTTCAGGTACACATCCATGGTGGAGAACGCCTCCTCCACAGCGTTTTTCTTCTTCACTAAGCCGTTGTAAGTGCCTGCCAGCCACAGCACCAGCAGTACCACCACAACAAGAATCACGATGGCAAGTTTCATAAAAATTCCTCCTTGTATGCCAAACTGCAATAACAGTATATGCCTGCAAGTCCATAGTAGCATAGAACCGACCGTTTTGCAACAAAAAAACCGCCTGCGGCTGGGAGGTCGCAAGCGGTATTTTTGGACTTGATTTTATTTGACAAAGTCAGCAGCCACCTGGGCAATATGGTCGGCACACAAGCCAAACTGCACCAACAGATCTGCACCGGGGCCGCTGTGGCCGAACTCGTCGTTAACGCCGATACGGCGCACAGGCGTGGGCAGCTGCTCGCTGAGCACGGAGCAAACGGCCTCGCCCAAACCGCCGATAATGCTGTGCTCCTCTACGGTGATGACCTTACCGGTCTTCTTGGCAGTTGCCAAAACGGCAGCCTCGTCCAAAGGCTTAATGGTAGCCATATTGATCACCTCGGCAGAAATGCCCTTGGCAGCCAGCTGCTCTGCGGCAGCCATAGCCTCCGGCACCATCAGACCGCAGGCAATGATGGACACATCACTGCCCGCACGGATCACCTCGGCCTTGCCGATCTCAAACTGATAATCCTCGTTGTGGAACACCTCAGTAGCCAGGCGGGCAAAGCGCATATACACCGGGCCCTCCATCTCATAGGCGGCCTTTACCACCTGCCGAGCCTCCACATCGTCTGCCGGACAAATCACGGTCATGCCGGGGATCACCCGCATCAGGGCAAAGTCCTCACAGCACTGGTGGGACGCGCCGTCCTCGCCAACGCTGATCCCGGCGTGGGTAGCACCAATCTTTACATTCAAATGGGGATAGCCAATGCTGTTGCGCACCTGCTCAAAGGCACGACCGGCAGCGAACATGGCAAAGCTGGACGCAAAGGGTACCAGCCCCATGGTAGACAAACCGGCGGCCACGCTCATCATATCCGCCTCAGCAATGCCGCAGTTAAAGTGGCGGTCCGGATAGGCTTTCTTAAAAATGCCGGTCTTGGTTGCGCCGGCCAGGTCTGCGTCCAACACCACCAGGTTATCGGCGCCGCCCGCAGCCAGTTCCTTTAAGGCGTTGCCATAGCTCTCGCGAGTTGCGATCTTCTTTACTTCTGCCATGGTTACGCCTCCAATTCCTGCAGCTTGGCAGTCAGTTCTGCCATTGCCGTTTTGTATTCCTCCGGGTTGGTGGCCTTGCCGTGCCAACCGCACTCGTTCTCCATAAAGGACACACCCTTGCCCTTCACCGTCTTCATCAAAATGCAGAAGGGCTTGGTGCTCTTATGGAAGGCATCAAAAGCGCTCTCCAGCTGGTCAAAATCATTGCCGTCAACGGTGACCACATCAAAGCCAAAGGCCTTTACTTTCTCATCAATCGGCTCGGCGCACATCACATCTTTGCACAGACCGTCGATCTGCAAGCCGTTCCAGTCAATGATCACGCACAGGTTATCCAGGTGGTACTGGTTGGCAAACATCATGGCCTCCCAAACCTGGCCCTCCTCGATCTCACCGTCGCCCAAAAGGGTGTACACCCGAATATCCTCCTTGCCCAGGAACTTGGCGCCCTTGGCCATACCGCAGGCGGCGCTGATGCCCTGACCCAGAGAGCCGGTGCTCATATCCACGCCGGGCACCGTGTTCATATTGGGGTGACCCTGTAAATAAGAGCCAATATGGCGCAGGGTGGTCAGGTCCTCCGGCGGGAAAAAGCCCTTGTATGCCAGGGCGCTGTACAGACCGGGGGCGCAATGACCCTTAGACAAAACAAAGCGGTCACGATCCGCCCACTTGGGGTTCTTGGGATCCACACGCATTTCTTTGCCATACAAATATGCGAACACATCCGCGGAGGACAAACTGCCGCCGGGGTGCCCGGATTTGGCGCTGTTGGTGCTGTCTACAATGCCCAGACGGATCTTGGCGGCGTAGATCTGGAGCGCCTTTTTGGTTGCTTGGTCCATAATGATAACTCCTTCAAAAAGATTTCATCTGTATTTTAACACTTAAACGGCGGCTGTTCAATAGTTTTTCAAAATTTATAAGTGCCAAAAAGGGACCCTGTTCCACAGAGCCCCCACTTTTTCGACCTTAACGGATCCGGGTGTAAAACACATCCAGCACCGTCTGCATTAAACTGTCTTTATCCGGGTAAAAACCGGCGTACACATAATCTTTGAATTCCTTATTCTCCACCGCTTTCATCTTCCCCTCCAAGGTATAGGACTGGAAGTCGGTAACGCCCTTTTGCAGCAGCAAAGAGCCAAGGTAAGTCACATTGGACACAGTCAGATCCGTGGTGCAATAATCGGAAGCGGTATTGTATAAATTGGTAATGACGCTAAAATCTGAGGTGACGCTGCCTCGCACTTTGTCCGCAAAGGCGTTCAGGTACTGCACCTGGCGCTGGGTACGATTCAAGGAAGCATTCAGGTCATCCATATCACGGGTACGCACATAGGCCTCGGTGAGATCCCCGGTCAGGTGCACGGTGTCGCCCTTCTTGACCCCGTAGTCCGGTAGATCGTAGAGGGACTGCACCTTCACCCCGCCAATAGAGTCGTTAATGGGCTGGATCCCGTTCAGATCCAAGGCAAAATACTTATCGATAGGCACATTGTAGAGAATACGGCTGATAGACTTGGTCACATTCTTGCAGGAGGTGCCAAAGCCGTCGCCGTAAGCATAGGCAATACAAAGCTCCATTTCCTTGGTCTTTTTGAAATTGCCGTCCTTGTCAAACACATCCACATCCACCATGGTGTCGCGGGGCACGGCGATCATAGAGGTTTTGCCGCTGACCTTGTCAATGGCAACCACAATATCCGTATCCGCCATACCGTTTGTGGAAGTATGGTTCTCCGCCTTGCCCAGCTCTCGTTTGTCTACACCCAGGAACGCCATGGTCACCACATTCTCGTTATACACATAGGTGTGGCCCTTATACTCAATGGTCTCCTGGTAGTCGGTGGCGGCAGTGGTATCGGTCATCTTCTTTTCGCCGTCGTAGTTCAGGATCAGGAACGCACCCACCACAAGGGCAACGATAATCAGCAGTGCCACCAAAATGCCAATCACCACCCGGGCGCCCTTGGGCAGCCGATGGTGCCGGTGATGATGGTGATGATGATGGTGGTGCCGGTGCCGACGGTGCTTGCCGTGACGGCTGTGGCTATGGCTGTCGCTATGGTGATGATGGTGATGATGATGGCTGTGTTCCTCACCGCCGGGTGCCGGTTCCACCGGTGCGCCTGTGGCCTCCGCCCGCTGGCGGTGGTTCTCCGAGGCGTGGTACTCGCCGGGGGTTGCGGCATCTGAAGTCTCTTTCATTTCAAATTGAGGCGCGCGGTAACTTACGCCGGGGGTATCATCGCCACCGGTTAGGGAGAACACGCTGTCTTCAAAGCGCTCCAAATTGGGATCAATCGGTTTTTTCATTCTTCAGTAACACTCCGCTTACAAGGTATCTGCTGCTCCGCTGGCTGGTGCCGGTAAAGCAGGTGGACAGGATCACCACATGGCTGTCCTTATCCACAGTGGTCTTTAGGTCCGTGCGCACATTCTTCAAGGCAGAATCCGGATTTTGCAGCATGGCAAAGAAGTCACTGCGCACCGTCACATCTTGGAAAGAAAAGCTGTTCATAATATGCCGATCATCGTACTTAAAGGCAGAGATGATCTGGTAGGTCAGCTTGTGGCCGGGCATATAAATGTAAAAATACGGGTGGCTGTCAAAGAAAGACTTGTCCTCAAACTTATGCAGGGAGGTAAACATACTCTCGCTAAAGCCGTTATGACCGTACACCAGGGTCACCGAGTCGTTAAAGGTGGTTGTGTTCTGCGACTGGGTAAACACGGCGCCGCTGGCCATCCAGCTTTTATCATAGGCACTGTGGGTCAGGTAAAACTCATCGTCCACCGTGCTTTGCACAATGGGATAGTTCACCTCGGTACCGTCCACCTGGATCCAAGCGTAAATTTCGTCATTTTGGCTTTGCAGCTTTTTGAAATTCACAGGATTGGTGGGCTTTTTGCTCTCGCCGGTGGTACTGGGCGCTTCCGTTACCATACTCTGGCTGCGCCGGTCCTCCTGGCGGGCGGTGTACTGCTGGTACAGATCCACACCGATATACGCCAGCCCGGCAATCAGGCACACCAAGGCAATGATCAGCAGTATGACCCGCCCGGTGTTGCGCTTCTCCTCTTTTTTCGGTTCTTTTTGATTATCCATTGCTTGGGTGTCGCTCCTTGGCATTGTCGCCGTATTTCATTAAAAAAAGCCTGTTTACCGTATGGCAAACAGGCTTTTGCAGTTCGTCTTATTCAGCGTCCTGTTTTTTCTTCATGGCAGCCAGAACTGCTGCACCTGCGCCGGCAAGTGCAAGGCCGGTAGCCATGGTCGCGCCGGTTTTGGGAGAACGGCTCTTTTTGTCCTTCCGGGGCGCCCTCTTAGTGGTGGTCTCACCCTGGAAGTTTACGATGGCGTTACCAATTACATCGCCCTCATAGCCGTTGATCAGTTGAATGGTGATGGTGTTGCCGTCTACGGAGATCACCTTGTAGTCCTTGCCCTCGGTCATACCCGGGAACTGCCAATTCTGGAAGTCGCCGTTGCCGGTGTAGGTAAAGCTGATCTTGGTGGGATCGGTGGGATCCACCTGATAGTCCACATCGTCGCTGACCTTACCGTTTACCTGGCCGATCTTGTCATTATCTCTGGTGGTATGTTCCGGGCTGGCCACGGTGTTAGACGCAGCGAAAGCCATCATGGAAGTGGCACCCAGTGCAGAGAACGCCAGCATAGCAGCCAGCAGGATGGAAAGAATCTTTTTCATTTTCATACACCTCTTTGAGAATATAGTTCTGCCATAGATATTCTAACTTCATTACTGATTATATCATCTTGGCAACTGCTTGTAAAGCCTTTTTTCAAAATTCTTTGACCCACAAAACCGTGCCACGCGCCATAGTTGCTATCCCTTGGGGCTGTGGGCGCACCGGGCTGCCACCGAGCACAAAATGTAGCCGCATTTGTGAACAAAAAAATTCTTACGCCTCCATGGGCGCTGCCTCCAGCGCCTGGGCAATACTGCCTTCGAACAACCGGCACAGAGCCTGCACATGGGCCACAATATCATAGACCATATTTTGATTGAGCCAGTTGGTCACCTGGCCGAACAGCTCGCACTGGCAAAAATCCACAAGAAGCGCCAGCTCCTCCTCCGGCAGGGTGCGCAGCAGGTCCACCGAACGGCAGGCAATGTAGCGGCTGACCACATAATTGCACACGCGCATTAAATTCTGCTCGTAAAACGCCCGATCCGGCGACGCCCAAATGTTGCGAATGGCCCGCTTGTTCTCCACCAGCCGCTCCAGCACCGTCGTCAGTCCCTCTTCCAGAGAAAAGCTCTCCGGTATGCGAGAGATGATCTCGTCCGCGCTTTCTATGATCACCGTTTCCAGCAGTTGGGGCAGGTCCTGAAAATGGTAGTAGAACGAATTGCGGTTGATACCGCAGTCCTCCACAATATCCTTAACCGTAATCTTGGTAATGGGTCTTTGGCTTAGAAGCCGCAGAAAGGACTGCTGAATGGCTATCTTGGTAAAATTCGGCATAACAAACCCCCTGTTCGCTCACTATACCATAATCGGTGGCAAAAAGCAAAGCACACAGGGGGTTGTTTATTGTTATTTTACAAAGAGCGCCAACAGATCTTTGAAGCTCAACAGCTGCACGGACCAGTAGGCCGGCGCTTTCTTAAACACATTGATGCTCACCATCATAATGAGCCAGTCCGCCAGAATCAGCGTCCCCAGCACATAGTCCAGCTGCACCGTGGTGCGGTAGGGAATACGCTGAATTTTCTTCATCAGTCCCTCAAAAAAATTGCCCATAATGACAGCCACGCCCAGACTCATGGCGGTGCAGGTAGGAATGCTGGTGTACTTGGTCACATGCAGGGGGATCCCGCTGTAATCCCACAGGGAGATGCCGGACACCTGCTCGAAAATGCTGCCCACCACGATCTCGCCGAAAAAGACAAATAGGAACACCACAGTAAAATAGTAGATCCGTGCCAGTATTTTATCCTGGCGGGTGTTGCCCTCCAGCACCCGGTGGCTGAAGAAGCGCGGGTGATTGGTGGTGCCCAGGGCCAGGTACATGGCCCACATGGCGATGGTGTAGCAAAACAGGAAGGGCAGCAGCTGGTTGCGGGAGTCCAAAACGCCCTTAGACACCAGGCGAAACAGGTTCTCCACCCAGTAGCCGATATGGGCATACACCAGCCCCGCCAGCCACAAATGGGTTACATCGTAATCATACAGCCGCACGGTGCCGTTGTCCGCTTTGGTAAAGAATTTGTTCAGCACTTTGTTCATAGTGCCATTTCCTTTCTGCCCTCATTGTAACACCGGCGCACGACTTTGCAATAGCCGAACCCCCGCTCTTTGTCCAAATTTTTAACAAAATACGACAAATGTAAAAACAAGAGCGAATCCCACAGCCTTTACAAACAAAAAGCCCCCCTTACAGGGGAGGCAGAAAGGTTAAATATTTGTAGGGTGCGATGAGTGAATTGCACGCAGTGCAAGAGACACGAGGCTCCAAATGCGTTAGCATTTGGAAGAAACAGTCCGGGGGACTGTTTCGTAGCGAGTGCAGTATCGCACCCTACCGAATGAAATTGTATTTAACTGAGCTTAGCCTTGCCGGTGCACAGCTGGTAATACCGACCCTGCTGGGCCATCAAGGCGTTGTGGTCGCCCCGCTCAATAATGCGGCCGTCCTCCAGCACCATAATCGCGTTTGACTCCCGCACCGTAGAGAGCCGGTGAGCGATCACAAAGGTGGTCTTGCCGGCCATCAGCCGATCCATACCGTGCTCAATATGCTTCTCTGTGCGCGTATCAATGGAGGAGGTGGCCTCGTCCAGTACCATCACCGGCGGGTCTGCCACTGCCGCCCGGGCAATCGCCAGCAACTGGCGCTGACCCTGGCTCAGGTTGCCACCGTCGCCGGTGAGCATGGTCTGATAGCCCTCCGGCAACCGCCGGATAAAGGAATGGGCAGAGGCCAGCTTGGCTGCGGCAATGCATTCCTCGTCGGTGGCATCCAGCCGACCGTAACGGATATTCTCCATCACCGTACCGGTAAACAGGTGGGTGTCTTGCAGCACCATCGCCAAGCTACGGCGCAAATCGTCCTTTTTGATCCGGCGAATGTCAATACCATCATAGGTGATGGTGCCCTCCTGAATATCGTAAAACCGATTGATCAGATTGGTAATGGTGGTCTTGCCTGCGCCGGTGGAGCCTACAAATGCGATCTTCTGCCCCTCTTTGGCGTACAGGCTAATATCATGGAGCACCACCTTCTCCGGCACATAGGCAAAGGTCACATGGTGGAACTCCACAGCCCCATGCACCGACACCCGGCGATCGCCGTCCTGCCAGTACCACCGTTTCTCCTCCCCGGCACCGGTTACCGTCAAAGTCACGGTGCCCTGGTCCTCTTCGGAGGCAGTGTCCATCATCTCAAACACCCGCTCCGCACCGGCCAGAGCGGAAAAGATGGTGTTCATCTGATTGGCGATCTGGTTAATGGGTTGCGTAAATTGCTTGGCATAGCTGAGGAAAGTAAAGAATGTGCCGATGTCCAGCCGCCCGGTCAGGGCCAGCAGCCCGCCGAACAAAGCGATCAGGGCATAACCGGCGTTGTTGATTCCGTTGGACACCGGGCCCATCAACCCCGCATAAAAGTTGGCATTGGTGGCCGCAGAGCGAAACGCCTCGTTGTACTGCTCAAAGCCCGCAATGGCCTGGTCCTCATGGTTAAATACCTTGATGACCCGCATACCCTCAACGGACTCCTCAATATTGCCGTTCATTTGGCCCAAATTGGCCTGCTGCGCCTGAAAGTAATGCTTGCTCTTTTTGCCGATCTTAGATACCGTCACCAGCATAATAATCATAAACACCAGCGAAATACAAAACAGCGGCGGACTCAGGGCAATCATCATCACCACAATGCCCACAAAGGTAAAGGCGGAGGACACCAGCTGCACCATAGACTGCTCCAGCATCATCTGAATATTATCCACATCATTGGTGTAGCGGCTCATGATCTCGCCGTGGGTCTGGGTGTCAAAGAACCGCAGGGGCAGGGTCTGCATGTGGTCAAACAGCTCCTTGCGGATCAAGTTGGTGGTCTTGTAGGCGATCTTGACCATCACCTTGCTTTGAATGTACATACAAAGGGATGCGCCAATGTACAGCGCCGATACAATGGCCAGGTTACGCATTAGGCTTTGCACACCCACGGTGGCAAAATTGCCTGCCCGGATGGAGGCATCAATGTCGTTCAAAATAGGCTTCAGCCAATAGGAGGCGCCTACGGAGCATACCGTGCTGGCAATGAGCATCACGAATACCGCCAGCAACATAAATTTGCTCTTGCCCGCATACTGCAAAATGCGGCCAAAGGTCTTTTTGGCATTCTTTGGTTTCTTAAAATCCGTTCTTCTGGGACCCGGCATTATTCGCTCACTCCTTTCGCCTGTGTGGTTACGATCTCCTTATAGATCTCGTTGTCGGCCAGCAGCTGCTCATGGGTACCGATCCCCTTGATTTGGCCGTCGTCCAACACCAGGATCTGATCCGCAGCCTGCACGGAGCTGACCCGCTGGGCAATAATGAACACGGTGGTGTCCTTAAAATTTTTATAGAAGCTCTCCCGAATTTTGGCCTCCGTTGCCGTATCTACGGCGGAGGTGGAGTCATCCAAGATCAAAATTTTCGGGTGCTTGATCATGGCGCGGGCAATGCAAAGCCGCTGCTTTTGACCGCCGCTCAGATTCAGTCCACCCTGGCTCAAATCCGTATCGTACCCCTTGGGCTGGGCCAGTACAAAGTCATGGGCCTGCGCCGCCTGACAAGCCTCCACAATCTCCTCGTCCGTGGCGTCTTTCTTACCCCAGCGGATATTCTCCTTAATGGTACCGCTAAAAAGCACATTCTTTTGCAGCACCACGCCAATCATCTCACGCAGGGCGGTAAGATCGTACTTACGCACATCCACCCCGTCAATGAGCACCTGCCCTTGGGTGGCGTCATACAACCGGGGGATCAGATTCACCAAACTGCTCTTGCCGCAGCCGGTGCCGCCTACAATACCGATGATCTGGCCGGGTTTGGCGGTAAAGCTGATATGCTCCAAAATATCGTCCCCGTGGCCCTCCGTATTATACTTAAAGCTCACATCCCGGAACTCTACGCCCCCCTTGGGGTTCTCCGGCAAATAGGGGTTCTGCGGATTGGTAATGTCAATTTCTGTATCCAGCACCTCCACCACACGGTCGCCACAGGCTTTACCACGAGCCAGCTGCAACAGCATCATGGAGATCATCATCAAATTCATCAGAATTTGAATCACATAAGAGGCAAAGACGGAGATTTGGCCCACTTCCATCACGCCGGCGTTGGCCTCTAAAGCGCCTTTATAATACACAAAGACCACTACGGCGTTGAGCATCAGCATCATCACTGGCATCACGGTCACAATCAGGCCCGCTGCCTTGGCGCCCTGGGCGGCCAAATCATCGGAGGCGTCATGGAATTTGTCTTTTTCCCGGTCCTCCCGCACATAGGCCTTGACCACACGCATACCGATTAAGTTTTCCTGCACCACCCGGTTTACGTTGTCGATCTTCTTCTGCATTTTTTGGAACATAGGGAAGCCGAACTTCAAAATGCAGGCCACCACCACAATCAAAATCGGCAGCAAGATCAGCAGCAT
>OJPM01001156.1_pt1 | contig 14149 bp, 10 predicted proteins | sample 1598471 | NCBI WGS metagenome assembly OJPM01 (sample SAMN03922484, study PRJEB24848) | human gut metagenome | isolation source: stool sample | host: Homo sapiens | place: Germany | collected 2011-05 | reverse complement strand
AGCATTTTGGCAACGCAGATGCCGTGCCGCAGCTGCCGGAGCGGTGCTTAAGCCGTAAGGCGGGAATTGTGCGGTGTTGCCTTTATAATGTTAATTGCAAAACCTAAAACCGCCGCAATAACTCCTCCCTCCTCCCTCCTAACTTATTTTCTCGTCTCGGTCCAGTACTCTCCCATGCTTGCTCCCGGCTGGCCGGTGCATTCATTGGAGAGATAATGGGTCAGGGCATCGCCGGCGGGGGTCCAGGCGCGTGCGGTGGGTTCATCGGGGTATTCCACTTCGGCATACATAAAATGGCTGGGCAGCCCGGCGTCCACATCGTTCACTTCCAGCTTCAGGCCGTTCTTCAGGGCATAGGTGCGGCGCTCCTTAGCAATCAGCGGTTTGCCGATCAGACGTTCCAGCTTTTCAAACAGCTCCGGCGTGATCTCGGTTTCAATCTCTTCCCGCATCAGGCCGGTTTTGTCCGGTGCGCCCTTAAAGCAGAGCACCAGCGCGGTGCGGCCGCCCTGCAATGCTTCGCGCCGGATGCGCACTGTGGGGCGCACGCTGATGTACCCTTGGTCCATGCGGTAAGTTTCCAGCAGGGGAAGCCCCTGGGGCCAGCCCTGCACCATCCATTTGCGTTCAATTTCCATGGTGTTCACCTTGCTCTTTCCTGATTTCTACCCGGAATGTCGTGCCATCCTGCCCGGATTCCGCCCGGATAGCGGCGTGGTGTGCCTGGCAGATGCTTTGTGCAATCGCCAGCCCCAGCCCGGTTCCGCTGCCGGTGTGGGCATAATCCAGCCCATCTGTTCCGGTATATACCACATCGGCCAGGCCGGGGTTCGTCCGCTACAATCAGGATATTCACCGGCAAATCTCCTTCGGCTTTCTTCAATTTATAGATACAGTATACCACAATCAGCTGAAAATAGGCTGAAAAAATGCGGCAGGTTTTGCGCCTGCCGCATTTGCGTTACTCTTCTTCCAAGATCTCTGCGGCAACCTCTGCACGGTCGCGGCGGGTATCCATGGCGGTCTTTTCAATCATGCGGTGGGCTTCCGCTTCGCTCATGCCCTTGTGCTCGATCAGATAGCACTTGGCACGGTCCACCAGCCGGATCTGGGCAATTTTATCCCGCAGTTTGTCGTTTTCCTGCCGCAGATAATCCAGGCGGCGGCAGCAGGCGGCGGCCATCTGAACGGCCTGGCGGAACTGCACCCCGGTAAAGGGCTTTGCCAACACCAACACACCGTGCTGCTGCAATTTATCGGAAATCTGGTCTGCGGTGCCCGCCTTGGCAAGCAGAATGACACCGGCGTTTGATTTTTCTACCGCATAGGTCGAAAGTTCGTGGCCAAACTCGTCCGGCAGGGGGGTGTTGATGATCACGACCTCGAAATCAATATCCCCCATGCGGCGGCGGGCTTCGCCGCCGCTGGCCACAATGGTGGGGCGCAGGTAACCCAGCTCCGCTACATGCTTTGCCAGGTATTCATTTGCGTTGTTCCCCGCAGAGGCAATCAAAGCTGAAGGCACAAACACATCACCGCCCATCTGTTAAATTACAAAATCTGCCCTGCTTTGGGAAACATCAAATCTTCAAAAAGCAGTTTTCACGCTCCCATGCCTGGGGGTCGGGGGCACTTTCGTAACCATGGCACAACTGGGTCTGGTATTCAAAGTATTTGTTCATCAGCGGCACAGGCAGCTCTTTGGCGATAAAGTCACTCTGTGCGGCAATGGTGATGGCTTCGCGCAGACTTTCGGGCAGGCTTTCCAGCCCTTCGGCGGCGTTCTTGTGGAACAGATTGCGGTTGACCGGAGCGGGCAGCGGCATCTTTTTTTCAATGCCGTCGAGCCCGGCGGCCAGAATCAGGCCAATGACCAGATATGGGTTGCAGGAGGGATCGGGGCTGCGCAGCTCCAGGCGGCAGAATTCGCCGGTGGCGGAAGGCAGGCGCACCAGCTGGCTGCGGTTCTGGCGGCTCCAGCTCACATACTTGGGGGCTTCGCAGCTGCCAAACCGTGTGTAAGAGTTGGGAATCGGGTTGCAGAAGCAGGTCAGCTCCCGCGCGTGGGCAAGGATACCGGCAATAAAATGTCCGGCCTCGCTGTCGGGGGCAATGTCGCCCTGGAACAGGTTTTTGCCATCCCGGTGGATGGAAACATTCACATGCATGCCGCTGCCGGCCTGGTCCTGCATGGGCTTGGGCATAAAGCTGGCAAACAGGCCGTTGCGGTCCGCAATAGCTTTGACGGTGCTTTTGAAGGTGTTCAGGTTATCGGCCGATTTGAGCGCGGTGGAATACATAAAGTCCACTTCGTTCTGGCCAAAGCCGCTTTCGTGGTGGCTGTGCTGGGGGCGCAGGCCCATATCCTCCATGGCAAAGCAGATCTCGCGGCGGATGTTCTCGGCCTTGTCCAGAGGGGCAATGTCAAAGTAGCCGCCGTGGTCCATCGGGATGTGAGTGGGGTTGCCGTGCTCGTCGGTCTGGAACAGATAGAACTCACATTCGCAACCCACATCGCAGCGCAGGCCCATGGCCTTGGCGCGCTTGACCACCGATTGCAGGTACCCGCGGCTGTTGCCGGCAAAGGGGCGGCCATTGGGCAGGGTGATATCGCAGTACATGCGCATTACACGGCCCTCGGTGGGGCGCCAGGGCAGAATGGTCATTGTGTCCGGGTCTGGCCAAAGCACAAGGTCGCTCTCCTCAGTGTTCATAAACCCGGCAATGGAGCTGCCGTCAAAGCAGACACCCTGCTCGAAGGCATAGGGAAGGTCCCCGGCAAAGACAGAGATGTTTTTTTGATTGCCGAAAATATCGCAGAACGCCAGACGTACAAATTTTACGTCGTTATCTTCGACATAGTTCAGGATATCCTGTGCAGTATGCTTCATGGTGGAATCCTCCAAATTTAGGCTGCAGATTTGGCAGAGAGGGGGGAGAAGTTAGGAGGTAGGAGTGAGGAGTTGATGCAATTAGGAATTAGGGCAATACCGCATAATTCTAAGTGCCGATACGGCAAGCGAGGTGCGGCAGATGCTAAGCCAAAAGCGCAGATAATACTGGATGTCTTATCGAGCATTTTGGCAACGCAGATGCCGTGCCGCAGCTGCCGGAGCGGTGCTTAAGCCGCAAGGCGGGAATTGTGCGGTGTTGCCTTAGCAATTAGAAATTCCGTAGGGGCGCACAATGTGCGCCCGTTGCCTTTTGGTTAATCCCATTATAGCATATGGAGCAAAGTTCCGGTATGGTCGATAGGGCGGAACGAGTGCCGGGAGTTTATTCAGCATTGAACCCAATAAACTCCTAACTCCTCCCTCCTAACTCCTAACTTTCAACTGACTCCTACCTAAACTCGAAAGGCCCACCTCGCGGCGGGCCTTTCGAGCTGGTGTAAGAAATAGGAAAAGGAGAATGGCGTGTTAAAAAGCCGTGCCCGGCATTTTGTGCAAAGCACAAACCCTTGCTGCCGGGGGCTTTTTGGGTCACTGCTTACTCAGTGTAAAACAGCATACGGCTGTAGCACGGCAGCGGCCAGTAATCCTCATCGACAAGCTCTTCAGCAGCGTCAGCGGCGGCGCGCAGGGTATCCATGGCGGGCAGAACCTCATCATGGAAAGCATGAGCCTTAGCGGTCTCATCGTCCAGGGCGCTGACCTTATCGGTCACAGCCTTCAGAGCGTCGGTTGCATCAGACATCTCGTCAGTGTATTTGGAAAGTGCAGTCAACAGCTTTGCTTCGGACTTGGTGGAGATGCCTTCCACAGCAGCGATCTTGGCTGCGGCGGTGCTGGCAACTTCGCCCATATAGCTGGTGGCGGCAGGAATCAGCTGCTTGGATGCGATCTTGAGCATGGTGCGGGCTTCGATGTTGATGATCTTGGAGTAGTGCTCCATCTCAACTTCGTAACGGCTCAGCATTTCGGTCTTGGTCAGAACGCCGAACTCTTCCATCAGGGAGATATTCTTCTCTTCCTTCAGGGCGACCATGGCATCGGGGGTGCACTTGCGGTTGGGCAGGCCACGGCGGGCAGCCTCAGCTTCCCAGGCTTCGGAATAACCGTTGCCGTTGAAGATCACACGGCGATGATCGTTCAGGGTCTTTTTGACCCAGGCGGCGGCAGCGCACTCAAAGTCAGCAGCGCCTTCTACATCGGCAACAAACTGCTTCAGCTCTTTGGCAACAGCAGTGTTCAGGATGGTGTTGGCATCGCTCAGGTTCTCAGCAGAACCGGGCATACGGAACTCGAACTTGTTGCCGGTAAAGGCGAACGGAGAAGTACGGTTACGGTCGGTGGTGTCCTTGCTGAACTTGGGCAGAACATCAACGCCAAGGTCCATCTTCATCTTAACAGGGCCGGCATAGGGGCTGTCGGTGCAGACAGCATCGATAACAGCTTCCAGCTCTTCGCCGACAAAGATGGAGATGATGGCCGGGGGCGCCTCGTTAGCGCCCAGGCGGTGGTCATTGCCGGGGGTGGCAACAGAGGTGCGCAGCAGGTCAGCGTATTCATCAACTGCCTTGATAACGGCGGTCAGAAAGACCATAAACTGCAGGTTTTCCATCGGGGTATCGCCGGGATCCAGCAGGTTTTCGCTCTTGGTGCTGAGGGACCAGTTGTTGTGCTTGCCGGAACCGTTAACGCCCTCGAACGGCTTTTCGTGCTGCAGGCAGACCAAGCCGTGCTTATCGGCAATCTTCTTCATCATTTCCATGGTCAGAAGGTTGTGGTCGATGGCAACGTTGGTGGTATCGTAAATGGGGGCGAGCTCATGCTGGCAGGGGGCAACTTCGTTGTGCTTGGTCTTTGCGGGGATGCCCAGCTTCCACAGCTCGGTGTCCAGATCCTTCATAAAGTCGGAGACAATGGGGCGGATCACACCAAAGTAGTGCTCTTCCAGTTCCTGGCCCTTGGACGGTGCAGAGCCAAACAGGGTGCGGCCGGTCAGAACCAGGTCCAGGCGCTTGTTGTAATCCTCTTTGCGGATCAGGAAGTACTCCTGCTCCGGGCCAACGGTGGTGGCAACGCGCTCAACATCCTTGCCGAACAGGTGCAGTACCTTGCAGGCCTGGTCGCTGATGGCCTGCATGGAACGCAGCAGCGGGGTCTTTTTATCCAGTGCTTCGCCGGTGTAAGAGCAGAATGCAGTGGGGATGCACAGCACGTCATCTTTTACAAAAGCATAGCTGGTGGGGTCCCATGCGGTGTAGCCGCGGGCTTCACAGGTGGCGCGCAGGCCGCCGGAAGGGAAGGAGGAAGCATCTGGTTCGCCTTTGATGAGCTCCTTGCCGGAAAACTCCATGATGGCGGTGCCGTCCGGCTGGGGGCTGACAAAACCATCGTGCTTTTCACTGGTGATGCCGGTCAGGGGCTGGAACCAGTGGGTGTAATGGGTAGCGCCCTGTTCAATCGCCCAGCGCTTCATCACGCTGGCCACAACATTGGCTACTTCCAGGTCAAGGGCCTGACCCTTTTCAATGGTTGCCTTCAGGCTCTTGTAGGTCGAGCTGGGCAGACGCTCACGCATTTCGTGCTCGTTGAAGACTTTGCTGCCGTACAGTTCCATAACGGTTGCTGCCATACTTACCGAACTCCTTTTCCTCTGTGGTATCATCACGCAAATAAGTCGGACTTTTTATAAAACAAAAGGCACTGCGAACAGGATTTGTGTTCGCAGCGCCCTTGCTGTTTATGTGCTTATTATACGGGCCAAACGCAAAAAAAGCAACTGGCAGAAATGACAAACCGGATTGGCGTTTGCCTTGATGTTTTAGGAAAAATGCTTGTATCGGGGGGATGGAGCCATCCAACCCCCAATGCGGCCTAATAAAATAAGCCGGGCCGCCAACCCCGCTTGGGGGCGACAAGCCCGGTATTGCCTTAAACGTGTGCTGCGTTCTTTTGGCTTTTGCGGTACAGCACAACAGTGGCTGCAATGCCCAGCAGGCTGATGCAGTCCGCCGCGCGCCAGAACCACATTCCAGTCCAGCGCACCTGTACGCTGCCCTGCCAGCCGGGAGCCAGGGTAACGGTCAGGTAACCGTTCTTGTGGGTCAGTGCGGCTCCGTCCGCAGCGGTCATATGGTAGCCGGGGTAGTAGAATAGCGGCAGCCGGATGGATGCTTCGGTATCGCCGGTGTTCTGCGCCGCCAGCTGAATGGTCAGGCCGTTTTTGGTGTACTCTGTCAACTCTACGCCGTCGTCCGCTTCGGGGGTCAGGCGGCCCCAGACGCTGTCATCGGTGGTGGTGTCCTCGGTGGGCAGGTATTCGCCGCCACCTACCTGACCGGGCAGGTCATCCACCGCGGCAAGGCTCATGTAGGTAACGGCTTCGCTGGTGGTGCATTTGTCATACATCAGGTACCCGGCGGGGATGATGGTCAGCGCCAGCAGGGCGGCGGCCATTGCCTTGGCGGCTTCGGGCCGGACTTTGCGGTACAGTACCACCACACAGCAGGCGCACACGACCAGCAGCATGGTGGCCGGGGTGAAGAACCGCCAGGCAAACTGCAGCTTCCCCAGAGTCTTGCTCAGCGCCTGCAATGGTTCGCAACGGAACAGCGCGTACCAGGGGCAAAGGTCGCTGGCGCACCAGGCGGCCAGCAGGCCAAAGCCCAGTGTCAGGCTGCCAATGCGCGCGGAATCGCGGCTGCTTTTGCGCACGGCGGGGTCCAGCACAGCCAGCAGGAAGAAGAATGCACCCGCGGCCAGTGCCAGGCCCAGCGTCTGCGGCATTTCGCCCGCAATGCCGCTCTGGATGCTCTCCGCCACGCCGCTGCTTTGGCCGAACATCAAAAACATCTGGCCCAGGTAAACGGAGCTGTCGTACAGGTAGGCGGCATCATACTTGCCGCTGATGCGGCACACCCCCTGCACCATGTATTGCAGCAGCGGCACCATAAACCACAGGTTCCACATAATGGCGGCCCCGGCGGCTTTGCACAGAGCGGGCAGCACCGGGCGGGTGAAGGTCTTTTTGAAATACAGCAGGCAGAAGGCGGCGGTAAAGAACACCGCAAGTTCGGTTGTCAGCAGATGGCTCTGCAGCAGGCCGGTAAAGCCCAGGGCAAAGGGCAGCCAGCACCAGGGCTCGGCCTTTTTGCCATCGGCAGGGGATTGGCGATAAATCCGCCACAGGCCATACACGACCAGCGGCAGGAACGCCATGGCGGTATATTCGCCCACTGCAGCGCGCACAAACACGTTGGTCAGCCGGTAGAACGAAAGGGTGTACAACGCGGTGCCAAGCAGCGCGGCACAATCGCTGCGGAACATTTTGCGCAGGGCATAAAACGTAATGCCCACGGTGGCCGCTGTGATGGATGCAACGTAAACTTTGTAGCTGGTTTGCAGGCTGAAACCCAGAATGCGCAGCACCGCAGCCGGGTACAGGAACACATCGGAGTACATCAGGCTGAACGGATAGCCTTTTTCGTTGATGATGGCCGGGTCCATGCGCACGGGGAACTGCCCGGCCAGCAGCCCGGCTTTCAGCCCCTCAATGCGGGAAAGGTGGATGGAAAGGTCGTGCCCGTACGTCAGGTAGCCGAGCCCCAGCGGCAGGCAGGCAAACACGCCGATGCCCACCAGCGCCATGGCGATATACCGCCCGCGCAGGGTATGGATGGGAAATTTGACCCGGCGGGTCAGCAACAGGATCACCCAGTCCAGTACGGCGCAGAACACAAGCCCCGTCAGCAGCCGTACATACGCCCACGCGTGGGTGGGGACGATCTGTGCGCCGGTAATGTAGATGACCTGGTTTTTGCCGCAGTCCGCGGTAAACTGCAGCTGTGCGGTTTCGCAGCCGTAGGGCATCCACAGGCTGAACACCGTGCGGGTGCGCTCAGCGGGCAGCTTGGCGGCATCGTACTGCGCGGTGGGCATGATCTCATCCAGAAAGCTGACCTCGCCGTCCTCGCCGTCATTCACATAGTTGATGCAAACCTGGTAGCTGCCGCGCGGCAGGTCGATCCAGCGGGTGGTGGCAAACAGGCCGGTAAAGTTTTCCACGCGGGCGCCGCGGTCATCATTGGTACATTCCTCCGCGTAGGGAATGATCAGGTCCGGCGTAATATCAATCACGCCGCCTGTGCGGAAATCCCCCACAAAACGCAGCGCCAACACCACAAATTCCACCAGAACCAGCAGCAGGACCAACCCGTTCTGGCGGCTGAAAATTTTTTTGAGCTTTTGCAAACAAGCACGCTCCCTTCTCAACATGATCTTAAGGCAGCACCGCACAATTCCCGCCTGACGGCTTAAGCACCGCTCCGGCGGCTGCGGCACGGCATCTGCGTTGCCAAAATGCTCGATAAGACATCCAGTATTATCTGCGCTTTTGGCTTAGCATCTGCCGCACCTCGCTCGCCGTATCGGCACTTAAAATTATGCGGTATTGCCTTAAATACTATCTTATTTATTATAGGGGATTGTACGATGGTGCGCAAGAGAATTTGCACCAAACAGGAAAAAAGACTCTTGCTTTTGGAAATAAAAGTGATGTATAATAAAGCGTCCATTTATTTGTGGTAGTTGTGGAGAGGATGGTATATATGGCGACAAAGTACGTTTTTGTTACTGGCGGCGTGGTTTCCGGCTTGGGCAAGGGCATCACAGCAGCCAGCCTGGGCCGTTTGCTGAAAACCCGCGGCCTGAAGGTGGCTTCTCAAAAGCTGGATCCTTATATCAACGTGGATCCCGGCACCATGAGCCCGCTGCAGCACGGCGAGGTGTTCGTGACTGATGACGGAACCGAAACCGACCTGGATCTGGGTCATTATGAGCGCTTTATTGATGAAAACCTGAACAAGTACTCGAACCTGACGACGGGCAAGGTCTATTGGAACGTGCTGAACAAGGAACGCCAGGGCGCTTATCTGGGCCAGACGGTACAGATCATTCCCCACATTACCAACGAAATCAAGAGCTATATCTACAATCTTGCCAAAAGCACCGAAGCCGATGTTGTCATCACCGAAATCGGCGGCACCACCGGTGATATTGAGAGCCAGCCTTTCCTGGAGGCCATCCGCCAGGTTGGCATTGAGCAGGGCATGGAAAACTGCTGCTACATCCATGTGGTTCTGGTGCCCTATATTTCCGGCTCGGACGAATATAAATCCAAGCCCGCCCAGCATTCCTGCAAGGAACTGCAGGGCATGGGCATCGCCCCCAACGTCATCGTGCTGCGTGCCGATGGCCGCGTTGGCAGCGATATCAAGCGCAAGATCAGCATGTTCTGCAATGTGCGCCCTGATTGCGTGATTGAAAACCTGACCATGCCCAGCCTGTACGAGTGCCCGCTGATGCTGGAAGCTGCCGGCCTGACCAACGTTGTTTGCCGTCAGCTGCACTTGGAAACTCCGGCCAGCGACCTGACCGAGTGGAAAGAGTTGATCTCCCGCATTGCCACCCGCAGCAAGACCTGCACCATTGCCCTGGTTGGCAAATATGTCAAGCTGCATGACGCATACCTGAGTGTAATGGAGTCCCTGTATCACGCCGGTTTTGAGAATGAGTCCAAAGTGGAGATTCACTGGGTGGACAGCGAAAACCTGCTGGATCAGGAGCGCTGCGCTGAAGAGCTTTCCGGTGTGGATGGCATCATCCTGCCCGGCGGCTTTGGCGACCGCGGCATTGAGGGCATGATCCAGGCCGCCCGCTATGCACGGGAACAGAACATCCCGTATTTTGGCATCTGCTTGGGTATGCAGATTATGGTTATGGAATATGCCCGCGATGTGCTGGGCTATGCCGATGCCAACTCCAGCGAGTTTACGCCGGACGGCGAGCACAATGTTATTGCTCTGATGCCGGACCAGCAGGGGAACATCCCGAAGGGCGGCACCATGCGCCTGGGCAAGTACCCCTGCATTACCGCCGAGGGCACCAAGCTGCGTGAGTGCTATGGCAAAGAAGAAATTGACGAACGCCACCGCCACCGCTATGAGTTCAACAACGACTACCGTGCAGAGATGCAGAACCACGGCCTTGTGATCTCCGGTACCAGCCCGGATGGCCGCCTGGTGGAAGCTGTTGAGCTGCCCGGCCGTGATTTCCATGTGGGCGTACAGTTCCACCCCGAATTCAAGAGCCGCCCCAACCGCGCACATCCCCTGTTCAAGGGCTTTATCGCTGCTGCGCTCAAGTACCAGCAGGAGCACACCATCACGGACCATCAGCCGATGGCAGATTGATCGGCATCCTGACACCATAAATACCACAAGGCACCGAACCTGTAATTGGCCCGGTGCCTTGTTTTTATGTGTTATATTTTGTGTGGATTATGCGGGAACAAAAAACAGATTTTCAGGATTCTGTCTCTTTTTCTCTTTTGTTTACCTCTCTCTCGCTGGCTTCCACCATCGAGATCACGTTCAGCAGCACCAGCCGCACCACAGCGGGGTGCAGGCAGCTGTTGTTGATGGCGTTGATGACGGACTTTTGGAGTTCTTCAATTTTTGCGGTTGTGGTCATTTCATCACCCTTTCTGCCATCGGAGAGCCGGAATATTCCGGGCGCGGATAGCTTGTATCTTCGGTTCGCGTGCCGCCGCAGGCTGCCAGCGTAAGCGGGATGACCAATGCAAGCACCAACAGCAAAGCCAACGTGGCCAAAATCTGCATGAATTTCTGCATTAAATCTCCCTCCCGTTCACGCTCAAAGAACCGCATTCAATTCTGCCGGGGATTTCAAACTTGCTGGCATTGCAGTGGATGACCTTATCTACCTGGTCAATGGCAATGCCCACAAACTCGCTGGTGGCCCCGCCGGTGGAATAATCAAAGCTGGGGTCGCCGGTGGAGAACCAGCCTAAAAACGTGTAGCGGGAGTTATCGCCAATATAAGATTTGCCGTACCGGCTGCTTAACACACCGGTCAGGTTGTTTTCCCAGTACCAGCGGATGCGCCCCGTGTCAATGTCCACACGAGTGCCAGCATCTTTGCCCATACGAATCCAGGCATTGTCCAGGTCATAAGTGGTTGTGCGCGCCTTATTGTGAATCTGCCCGGTGGTAATGTTTCCGCCGTTGATAATGGTCTTGTCCTGGTTCCAGGTACTCAAATCCGAGAATGTCACCACGCCGGATAGGTTGATCTGTGCGCTGGTGATCTCTGTTCCGCCTGCCGTCAGCTTGATGGTGCTGCTGGTTCCGCTTGTGCTGGCCGTCAGCTTAATTTCGCCCACCGTCTGCTTGATCTCGGTTTTGGTTTCGTTGGCGGTCAGATAGTCGCCGGTGCTGGCAGTCCAAGCGGTAGGGGCATTGCCCATCTGCACCATGGGGTGCATGATGGTCAGATCGTTGGCAACGGTGGCGTTGTCGTCCGCGGTACTTATAAACAGACCGTCTGCATAGCCGTCCGCGGTCGCCGTGAACGCCGCCCAGCGCAGCTTCCAGCCGTTATCCAGCGCAATGTCCTGCTTCGCATTTTTGAATGCATTGCCGTAATAACTTTTTGTGCCGCTGCTGCTCTTGGTCTCGAACTGCAAAAACAGGCTGTCCGTGCCGGAGTTGAGCTTGTACAGTACGCTGGCGCAGTAGGTCATGCCCTTGGCAATCACCAGCGTTTTGTCCGCGCCAAAGTGGAAGCGGGTGTTCTGCGCCCTATTGGTCGCATGGACGGATTCGCCATCAATGGTGTAACTGCCCTTTTTGCTCAGGTCATTGCCGCCTGCATCCAGGGTCGCATTGTTCCAGTCATCGGTGCCCGCGATAATATTGTTGCCGCCGGTGATCCGCTGCGTTACCGTCTGAGTAATGCTGTCGGCTTTCTGGTCAATCGCGGATACTGATTCTTTAACGGTTTTGAATTCCTTCTTTGTGCTGTCCAGGTCGTTGGAAATGGTTGTGGTGGTTTCTTTCAGGCTGCGGACTTCCGTTTTGATTTCATCCGCCTTTTGGCTGATGCTGGAAACATCCGCTTTCAGGCTGTTCACCGTTGCGGTAGTGGCGTAATCCTGCAATTTGCTGTCAACGGCATCATTGGCAGCGCTGATAGCGGTGTCCTTCACGTTGGCCGTTACCGTTTCAGTCACTGACTTGGTGACTTCGGTTTTGATCTCGTCAGCGGTCTGGGAAAACAGGCTTTTTGCGCTCTCCTGGGTCAGATAGTCGCCGGAGCTGGCGTTCCACGCGGTGGGCGCGTTGCCGTATTGCAGCATGGGGTGCAATGCCATGTACTTGTTTGTAACCGAACCCGACTGCAGACCAAATCTAACGCCGGTCAAAATATAGTTGTCCTTCGGTGTCCATGTGCCATACCGTAACACCCAACCGTCCGATTGCTCAATTTTGATTTGGTCAGCAGGCTTTATGCTGGTGTAAGATCTGCTGCCGTTAGCGTGCGAATAATGGATGTCCAGATAAAAAGCGTCCTTGCCCGAAACTTGCTTGTACATAACGGATATGCACAGCGTTACACCCTTGACAATGCGCGTGCTAGTAGTGTTAAAATCAAATATTTTAAGGCTATTGGAATTTGTTACCGTTGCACTGCCATCATCATTGTATTCAACAGTGCCACCGCCTTGGAGAGCAGCGTTCTTGAAGCTCTCGCTGCCCAGGATCAGGTTCCCGCCGCCGGTGATTTTGGTGTCTTTTTTCACCTCAGAGGAAAGCCCGTCCACCGTTGCTTTCAGGTCGGTGTACTTGCCGGTCAGGTCGCTGGCCTTTACTTCCAGGCCGTCCACGCTGGTCTTGATCTCCAGCATCTTGCCGGTCAGGTTCTTGTAGCTCTGGCTGTTCACAGCGCTGGAACTTTCCCGGCTGGCGCTGCCCACGCTCTCAAAGCTTGCCTTGCCGGAAGAGATTGTGGCGCTCATCAGGTAGGTGTCGAACTCCCGCCCGCGTGCGTCCTTAACGTGCACGATCTGCCCGCAGGCAAGGCCGGAACTGCTGGGCACCGATACTTTGCAGGGGGTGTAGGTCACGTTTTTCAGCACGTTGTACAGGTTTTGGACAACGGTTTTCAGGTTGGCTTCGGTGCCGGTTGTCAGCAGCAGGTTGCCCTGCACTGCATAGGTGTTGGTGGCAGTGGTGCTGTCGGGGTAGATGACCCCCACGTCACTGTCCGACTGCCGGATCTGGACTTTCTCAATGGCCTTGACCGCGTAGTCCTCGTAGCTCAGGCTGTCAGCATAATAGGCGGTGCTGTTGCTGGCACCGTCCGGGGTGATTTTAGCAGTGCTGCGCTTGTCTGTGTAGGTCAAGAATTGCAGCTTGCCGTCCGCATTCATGTGGGCGTAGCAGCCTGCCGCTTCCGCCGCCCAGGAGATGATCTGGCGGCAGGTCAGGTCGTCCGCGTAGAACGCCTGCACGCTGTAGCTGCCGTTGATGGGCAGGCTGCTGCTGGCCAGCGTAACCCCCGCCCGCTGGCAGGCCAGCTGAACCAGCTGCCAGATAGTTTTGGGGAACTGCGCCTGATTGGCGTGCAGCCAACCGGAGAAGTCCGCATCCAGCTTGGACATGGTGTCGTAGGCCGTGACCTTGTAGCTGTTGCGCTTGGTGCGGGTGGGCTTTTCAGCATAGAAAACACCCACCTTGGTGCGGCTCCCGGCATCGTCCTGCCGGTAGTAGGTCAGGGCGTCCCCGGCAGTAATTTGCAGGCTGCCGTCCGGGTCCGCCCAGATTTCGGCTTCAATGTAGTCCGAAAACGCAGAACCGATGGCAAATTCCTGCCCGGCGTTTACCGCAGTGTGCAGGGTCAGGCTTTTGACCGCGCTGCCGGGGGAGCCGCCCTTTAATTCGGTGCCGCTTGGGAGAGTGAGAATTGGTTGGAGCAAATATACACCTCCTTTGGTTTTAGTTAGGAGGTAGGAGTTAGGAGTTGGAAGGTGTGCGCGTGCGCGCACGGGTTGAAAATTGGGCCGCAATCCCGTAGGGGCGCACATTGTGCGCCCATCGCCCTGTGGCAAATCCTGTTGTGGCATATACGGCGGGGCTTTCGGAACGGTCAAGACCGTTCCCTACAATGCCGGACCTTAGACCCGTTTTAACTCCTAACTCCTACTTCCTACCTCCTAACTCTCAATCAGCATTCAATAATATTGAACTTAAGGTTCTTCCACTGTTTCGTCTTGGCATTGTGCCAGGCGATGCCGTATTTGCTGCAGTAGCAGGTGGTGGTTTCGGTTTCGGTGGAAGAGC